>Ga0315314_1000025_pt1 | contig 240158 bp, 223 predicted proteins | sample TDP9_MG_FD_203631 | JGI IMG/M metagenome (GOLD analysis project Ga0315314, IMG submission 203631) | Freshwater sediment microbial communities from Lake Towuti, South Sulawesi, Indonesia - TDP9 | ecosystem: Environmental > Aquatic > Freshwater > Lake > Sediment | place: Indonesia: South... | reverse complement strand
CCTGCACCACCTAATCCACCATAACCTCCCCCACCACTACCACCCACATTCTCAGTTTTACCAGCACCCGGTCCACTCATCCCCGCATACCCACAACCACTAACATCAATCCTTCCTCCGGAGTTAATTGTCACTGTGGGAGCGATTAGCTCTAACTTGCCAGTGGTTCCTGTGCCATTATAAGATGTTACATAAAGAGTACCGTATATCTGCACCGAATTACTGTAACTATGGGTACCGTCTAAGGTATAACTTTCACCGGCAGGAATAATTAAGTTTTCTGAGTCGTCAGTTATAACTGCTAAGGAGGGTTTACAGGAGAAAAACAAAAAACTAACTACAAAGAAGAACAAGAGTCTTGCTTTCTTCATTTACGAAAATACCTACTTGTAAGAAATTAAGAACTACTGGTTACAATACATTAGTATAGGGAATAAACAAAATTTGTCAACAGTTTCTGCATAAAAAATTTTGCAGTTCTCAAGTAGCCAAAGAATTGAGTTAGTTCAATTTCTGGAATTCAGAAATAAAAAAAAAGGAGCAGCATAAGCCGAATTCTGTTTTAAGGGACCATTTCTCTTGTTCCGCTGTTACCAGCAGAATCAATAGCGACCTACCGTTTTAGCTAATAGCCATTAGCAAATAGCCAATAGCCATTAGCAAACTTTTGGTCTTGCTCCCAAGTAAGGATTTAGCCGTTTCACCTGCCTCTTCGGCAGATCGCCGATGAGGCGACCTCTCCTTATAAGGCAACTCATCCAGAATACTGGATGCTTGGAACCTCTCAGTTCCAACCGTCTCTGTTCGCACCTCTGCCACTGCTCCGCAGTGGAAATCCTAAATTCAAAATCCCAAATCCTAAACAGTATCCAATATCCAAAAAATTGTGAATTTGTTTAGGGATTAGAAATTAGGATTTAGAAATTTCATTGCAGAGCAATGACGACGGGTGTTACCCGCTACCCTTGCCGCTGCTCCGCAGCGGAAATCCTAAATCTAAATTTCTAAATCCAAAACTTTTGTAACTAAAGAACTTCGTCTTTTCAGTTTAGAATTTCGAATTTTGAATTTAGTGCTTCCGTTGCGAAGCAACGGCTGGGAGTTCGGACTTTCCTCCCCGCCCTTTATGACGCACTCTACTTCACCGCTCCTCTGCTTAACTTTGAAGTCCATAATAAAGGGCGGGGCGATCCCCTGCTGCTCCTTCCTTATTGTCCGATTACACAGATTTTTGAGAGATGATTACACAGATAAATCTTGATGTTATTTTAATCTGTGTAATCTAATATTAATCGGTGTAATCACATTTCCGAGTCAAAGAACTGCTAAATTTATCGCTTGATTTGCCAATTTATCTGCCAGTTTGTTTTCCTTGCGTGGGATATAGCAGAATTCTGCTTGGGAAAAATTCCTACTCAATTTACGCACTTCTTGTAACAAAGCGAATAATTCTTTATCCTTTGTCCGGTATAAACCATTTATTTGATTAACTAAGAGTTCGGAATCAAGACAGAATTTGATTTGTTTTACTTTATATTTTTTTATTTTTTTAAGTGCCTGAATTAACGCCTGGTATTCAGCAACATTATTAGTAGCTTCACCAATATATCCGTTAATTTGGGAAATAATTTTACCTTTTTCGTCACTGACAACTATACCGATACCTGCCGGTCCCGGGTTACCCCGGGAAGCACCGTCAAGATAAACAATTAATTTTTTCATTTACTCACCAATACCGGCAAACCCCGCGCCATCTCCTAAGAAGCGAAACATTTTGCCGGAGTTACTCATCCCGCTTGTTTGTTCTCGCCTTTCACAGCGAAACATTTCTCTAAGGTGTGGGGTAAATAAAGAATACGTGAACAAACTTCACAAGTAACAATTGTTTGGTTTTTATATACTTCGTTAATTAAATGCGGGGGAAGAAGCATACGGCATCCGCCACAATGATTATCCTCAATTGGCACTACTGCCAGTCCTTTTTTACTCTCCCGAATTTTTGTATATCGTTGAAACAAAGAGGAAGAAATTTTCTTGGCAATATTTTCTCTTTCCCTTTCTTTTTCGGTTATTTCTTGAGAAATTTTTGCTATTTTTTCTTCTAATATTTTCATTTCTTTTTCACTTTTTTCTTGCTTGGTGCTAAACATTTTTGTCGTCTCTTTGATTTCTAAACTTAAATCTTCTATTTTTTGCATTAATTCTAAGATTTTTTCTTCAATTTGGTTTTTCTCTCCTTTGCTTTTTTCAATTTCATTAAGTAAAGCCCGATAAGCTTCGTTGGTCTTTACTAAGTTTAACTCGGTAAAATGTTTACGAATATTCTGTTCTCTCGTTTCTAATTCAATTTCTTGGTTTTTCCTTTCCACCTGTAATTGGGTAAGATTCTTTTTTAGTTCCTCAATTTTATTTTTTTCCTCTTCAAGCAAATTTTTAATTTTTTCAATTTGGATAGGTATTGCTTCTCGCTCATTTTTTAATTGGTCAATAATTTTATCAATCTCCTGTAATTCAACTAAAAAATTTAATTGTTCATTCATTACTTTTCATTTGGGCAAATTAGATTAATTCAACGAGATCACCTGAGCACACACTAAAATGGATGGCACAAGACTCAAACTTGTGACCTCTCCGTCACCAATATCGTGGGCATATCCCGACTTGAACGGAAAACTTCCTCGACCTGCCCCGCACTAAAAATTTGTGGGCATATCTGGATTTGAACCAGAGACCTTTGCGATGCTTGCCCCGTTAGAAATGGGCACTACAGGGCTCGAACCTGTGACCTCTGCAATGTGAGTGCAGCGTTCTGCCACTGAACTAAGTGCCCGAATTTATTTCTAACGGGGTGAAAGCGCAACGCTCTACCCACTGAGCTATGTGCCCATTTTCAGTATGGGGTGAGTGTGAACCGTGCACTCTAACTCGCTGAGCTATCCCTCTAAAAACACAAATTGACACAAATTTTATTACTACCTCGTGAATTATCACAAATATTTATTCGTTCCCTATTCGTGTTTATTCGTAATTCCTTGGGCCCTACAGGATTCGAACCTGTGACCGTCCGGTTATGAGCCGGATGCTCTGACCGACTGAGCTAAGGGCCCTCCTTTACTCTCAATGGAGGATATCCTCCCTTCGTCTTACTCAGGGCTGATGAATAGAAGCCCGATTGCGCTCCCCCGTAAAAGAGCCTGTGGCTCTCTACGGGGTCGCTGTCCCCTCCTTAAGAGGAAATTTAGAGATATTCGCGCAAGGATTTACTTCGTGTAGGATGACGAAGTTTACGGATTGCTTTCATTTCGATTTGTCGCACTCGTTCTCGCGTAATATTGAAAATTGCACCCACTTCCTCCAGAGTACGCGGATAGCCTCCACTAATACCAAAACGAAGTCGGATAATCTCTGCCTCTCTCGGGGTTAATGTCTCCAATGCCTTTTCTACTTCTTTTATTTGTAAGTAACGCCAAGCGGCCATCGTTGGGGAATAACCTTTTTTGTCCTCAATAAAATCTTCTAAGAAAGAATCTTCGTCATTTCCAATCGGTGTAGTAAGTGATATTGGTTCCTGCATTATTTTCAAAATCAAACGTATTTTTTTTACTGGCAATTTCAAACTTCTTGCATATTCTTCCAGAGCTGGTTCCCGTCCTTTTTCTTGACGGAACTTACGGGTTAACTTAGTAATCCGTGAAATTATATCTTTCATATGGACTGGAATACGAATTGTGCGTGATTGATCAGCAATTGCCCGATTTATCGCCTGCCGAATCCACCAAGTAGCATAGGTAGAAAATTTAAATCCTTTTTTATATTCAAATTTTTCTACTGCTTTAATCAGTCCCAAACCGCCTTCTTGAATTAAATCAGCAAGTTCAATATTTGAGTTTATATGTTTTTTCGCAATTGAAACTACTAAGCGTAAGTTCGCCCGAATAAGTTTAAGTTTATCTTCAAGAATTAAATTTTCCAATTGATGAATTTTCTCCGCGATTGTTTTCAACTCCTCCGCTGGCACCGGCAACGATTGTTTTATTTTCCGTAAACGCAAAACTGCATTGCGAAAATTGAGAAAAGTAGATTCTATTCCCGTAAGTGTATAACCGGTAGCTTGCCGAAAAGTAAGCGGGGAAATTTTGCCAGTTTTCGCTTGGTGATATAAATTTTTTAATTCCTCACAAGACATATGTAATCTTCGTTCATAGCGTCCAGTTTCTTCCTCGTGTTCTTTAAGACGCTGAGCAAGATTCTTAATTTTATTAGTTAATTTTCTAATTTTTTCTTGGTTCAAATTCAATCCACTGATACGTTTTACTATCTTTTTCCGCAATTCATTAATTCGGGAAGACATTTTTTCGCGCATCTTTTCGGATAGATTTTTCTTTTTCAACTGTTGACGAATTTTTTGGATATGTTTCTCATTCCGGTTAATCAGCCTGACTGCTTGTTTTACTTTTTGGCGCATCCGCCAAAGTTGGGTGCGTGATTTTCTTCCTCGCGGCATCAATTCTTTAGGAGTCATTTCTTTACCTTGGATGAGTACCCCCCAATTACGAATTTCGCGCATTGTGATCGGTGATTCTAAGACCGAAAGACGTAATCTTTTTTCATTTTCACTGATGTTTTTTGCAATTTGTACCTCTTCTTCACGAGTAAGTAATGATATTTTGCCCATTCCCGAAAGATACAATTGCAATGAACTTGCTACTGTTCCCTCAAGTTCAGGTACTACCCCTTCTTCCTCTGTTTCCAAAGTCGCCGATCCAACCGGCATAGCTAAACTTTTTTCTTCTTTATCCAAAATTTTTATTCCTAAATCTTCTAAGGTAAGAAGAAGATTATCCAATTCCTTACCGGAAAAATAGTCCTCAGACAAATAGCGATTAATTTCTTCATAAGTAAGATAGCCAGTTTCCTTACCCCGGGCAATTAAATCTCTCAATAAATTACGCGGTCGTCCCATTTTTATTTTTACTCCTTCAAGAGGTGAACTGATTTTGGTTCACACTCACCGATTAAATTTCTCGCTGAGCCTTTCAATATTTTGGTCAACTCTTGATATTCTTTATATTTATCTTGGTCGAGAACCATTTTACCTTCAAGCATTGCATTAATCTCTTGAGCAAGAGTTTGCCAGCGTCGTTCCTGTCGTCTCCGTTTAATTGTCGAAACCAAACCAAGAATAACCTTTTTCTTATCCTGATATGGTTTCTCTCTACAGGCTAATCGGCTTATCCAAGAACTGTCCTCTTCACCTAAAATACTAAATAGATAAGTAGGAGTTAGTTTATCACTCGCGGTAAAAATGATCTTAGCTAAACGAATATAGCCCGGGTGAAAAAAATCATCCGGTTTTAGTTTATCAATTACTAAACTAAGTAAAGTGTTATCTTCAAGAAGTAACGAAAATAACTCTTCTTCCGGGGAATTAATTACTCCTTCTCCTAATTCAAGAAAGGAAGTTTCTTCATCACTTTTTATCTTTTTTTTCTTTAGGTTCTTCAATCTCTTCACTTCGGCATTGAGCAATCCTTCTTCAAGGTCAAGTTCCTCGGCTAAATAATGTATTTTTGCCTGTTCATCAAGAGTATCTCTTATCTTCGCAATCAAAGGTAGAATTTCCCGCGCCACAGCAATTTTTTCCTTCTTTAGAGAAATGTCATGTTTACTAATTATTCGTTCTATTTGAAATTCAAAAAAATCTTTTGCCTGCTCAAGAAGATTAAGGAAGAATTCTTTCCCTTTCTCTTGAAGAATCTCATCGGGGTCACATCCGGAAGGAAGAATTGCCACCCTCATTTCTATCCCTGTTTCCAAAGGAATTTCTATATCCTCAATCGGTAGACCAGTAATAACTATTTTACCCATTCCTTCAAGGTTCTCTTGGGAACGTTCCATCGCTTCCATTCCTGCCCGGTCACTGTCAAAAAGCAATAAAACTCTATTTGTATATCGGCGAAGGATTTGCATTTGTTCTTGAGTTAATGCTGTACCTAAGGAAGCAACCACATTTTCAATTCCCGCTTGATGTAAAGCTAAGACATCAAAGTATCCTTCACAAATTATCGCTTGGTTTTCTAAATGAATTGCTTTTGTTGCTTGAACCAGTCCATAAAGTGTCCTACTTTTTGAAAAGATTAAAGTTTCTGCTGAATTAAGATATTTAGGAAGACAAGTGCCTTCTTCCTCATTTAAGATTCTTCCCCCAAAAGCAATCACTCCTCCTCGGGAATCAAAAATTGTAAAGATTAAGCGTCCACTGAAAAAATCATAATGTCTATTTTTCTCGGGAGAAAAATTTAATAAACGTGCTTTTACTAATTGTTCTAACGAATAACCCTTTCTTTCTAAAGCGTCCCTCAAGATATCCCCAGAAAGAGGAGCATAACCGAGACGAAATTTTTTTGTTATTTCTGAGGAAATTTTGCGTCTTTTTAGATATTCATTCGCTATTTTTGCTTCCTCTAATTCATTTAGACACCAATGATAAAAAAGTGAAGTATCTTCATAAATTTGATAAAAAAACTTTTTTTCTTCATCAATCTCCCTAAATTCACGGTTAAGCATTTCTTCTTTAATTTCAATCCCTGCACGCCTAGCCACTTTTTTTATTGCTTCAAAAAAAGTTATATTTTCCATTCGCATTAAGAAACCAAAAATATCTCCCCCAACACCGCAACCAAAACAATGAAATATCCCTTTCTCTGGACTGACGATAAAGGAAGGTGTTTTCTCCGGATGAAATGGACAAAGTGCTTTGTAATTTTTTCCGCTTTGACGTAAATTAGGTAAGTATTCGCGAACCAATTCCACTAAATTTACTTTCGTACGGATTTTTTCTAACGTTTCGGTAGAGATACTCATTGGAATCTTTATTGACGAGTCCCGTTGCAACAATTAATTTATAACAATTATAATATATTATGGATTCAGAATAACATGGAATAAGAAAAATTAAAGTCCTGGAGCATTAAGTTGCTACGGGACGAGAATAACGTTGAAAACCAGAACAGGAGATAATTTCTAATTTGCCAAAATTTTTCTCTACTTTATCTAATAAAAGATTAAGTCCTAAACTATCTGAAGGAATATGCCCAGCAACAATTACATTAAGATGATATTTTTCGGCATTTTTATAATGTTCTTCACTTAAGTGCATCGCCACAACTGTCCCTACACCTGCTGAAGCAAGTTTTTCCATTGCTTCCGTTGAACCTTCAGTGCCACCGGTCATATCGACAAAAATTTTCCCTGTATGTCTATCCTTTGAACCATTAAGAATTAAGGGACTATGTCCTTCCTTAATTGCATTTTTGTATTCCGCTTGTTCTTTCAAAATTTCTAACACTTCCTCCAATCGTTCTGGTTTTTTTTTATCAAATAACTTCTGTAAATAAGTGCAGACATGATTATCTGCGGGGGTATGGACACAAAGAAGAGGAAGATTAAGCAACCTCGCTGTATCAACAGTACGCATATGATTACGGGGTAAAATTTTCCGTGTCACTTCCTTAATCCGTGGTTCGGTTATTCCTTCAGCAATATTTATTGGCACACCAAATTGCGAAAGGATATCCGCCTGCATTGACATTACTTCATAAAATGAAGCATAAGCATGTCCAACTGGATGATGGGATAAGATAAGGTCAATTTTTTTACCACGAGTACGAAGAATATCCGCGAGAAGTAACTCGACACTTTCAATATCAATCCCAACAAGAATATTCCTAATTTCTTCGTCACCCTTGCCGTAAACAATACGCGTATCCGCATAAGGATTATCCAATTTTTCCAAATCAAATTCTTCTTTTTCTTTAGAGGAAAGTTGATCAAATTTTATTCGGAGACGTTTCTGTTCTTTAATAACCTTTTCTTTACCCCGTGGATCCACTTCAATACCTTCTTCAATTACAAACCGATAGAGTTCATTTAGTTTCATTTTTTTAAAGTGAGATGTCTCTTCTCTTTATCGGGAATAAAATCTTTTTCTCTTCTGTCGACGAAGAGTTTCACTTAGTTTTCTTTTTCGCCGCGCACCTTCACTTTCAAAAAATTCACGCCGTCTAATTTCTTGAAGTATACCATTGCGCTCACATTCTCTTTTGAACCGTCGTAATGCTTCATCAATTGATTCACCTTCTCTAACTGTTACATTAACCATTCAATATTTATTCACCCCTTCCTCCATTTTCAATGTCCCAACTTTCGTCGGAACGACTGCGTTCCTCCGACGTCACGTCGGGGTCCCTGTCCCCCTCTTAAGAGGTAATTAGCCGGGGGGCCAGGAAAATTTCCGCCCAGCTAAAAGATGAAAATGTAAATGGGAAACTGCTTGCCCTGCATCTGGACCTGAATTGCAAACTACCCGAAAACCATTTATTGCTTTTTTTTCTTTTTCCATTATTTGACGAATTGCTAAATAAAGTTTACCAATTACTTCCTCGTTTTCTTCGCTGATTTCTAAAATTGAAGAAATATGTTTCCTAGGAATAACCAGAAGGTGCAGGGGTGCTTGTGGATTTATATCCCGAAAAATAAGCAATTCATTATTTTCGTAGATAATCTCAGCTTTTATTTTTTTCTCCACAATTTGGCAGAAAATACAATCTTCCATCTCTTGAGGTAATCACCTCTTTATATTATACTAAAATAAATATTTTTTTCAATACCTTTCTCATCAATTAATTTTTAAATGGACAATTTCGTTTTTTTCCCCACTCTTCGTGTAGACACGGATATAGTTACTTGTAAACCCAGAAAAAGTGCCATCTTTCTCTTCTTTGTCTAAGAGAACAGCCATCTCTTGGGCAAAGAATTTTTTCCTAAACTCATTTTGTAAATGATGACTTAGAGCAAGAAATTTTTCCATTCGTATCTTTTTTATTTTTGCTGGCACTTGCGAACCGAAGGTAGCCGCAACTGTCCCCGGACGTGCAGAGTAAGGAAATATATGTATTCTACTGAATCCAACTCTTTGGGCAAATTGATAACTGGAAAGAAAATTTTTTTCCTCTTCTTGAGGAAAACCAACAATTATATCAGTAGTAATAGCAATATCCGGAAGATAATGGCGTATTTGTTCAATCTTCATCCTAAATTCTTTGGATGTATATGGACGATTCATCAGTTTAAGGACTTCATCGTCACCACTTTGTAATGGTATATGTAAATGATGGCAAATTTTTTTAGATTCAGCAATCAACCTAAGTAACTGCTTGCTTATTTCATGTATTTCCAGCGAACTTAAGCGAATCCGATATAATCCTTCAATTTTTTCTAACTCTTTAAGTAAACTTACCAAATCCCACACCTCGCCCCTCGCTTGCCCTGCATCAAATTTGGTGCGGGGTGCCTGATACCTTCCCAACCTTATCCCGGTAAGCACTATCTCTTTATGCCCGTTAGCGACAAGATTTTTTACCTCAGTAATTGTCTCTTCAGGACTACAATTCCAAAGTTGAGGGCGGACATAAGGAACAATACAGTAAGAACAAAAAGCATCACAACCATCCTGAATTTTCACAAAAGCACGGGTTCGCCCATTAAAACCAGTAAGTAGAGAGCAGTGAGTAGAGAGTAGAGGGTAACCTAAATGAGAAAAAATGCTATCTTTTACGGGTAAGATTTCAATTCGTGAACTTCCGCCACAGGCGGAGCGAATTTCTTCCGGAGCACGAACTGCATAGCAACCGGTAACAATTATCCGTGTTGAAGGATTAGCCCGGGATATTCTTCTTACCAGTTGGCGACAATCAGCATCCGCCTGATGAGTTACAGTGCAAGAATTGATTACACAGAAATCTGCTTTTTCAAAAGAAAAAACTTCTTCTCCTCCCGCATTAATCAATTGCCTCTGAAGAAATCTTGTCTCATATTGGTTAGTTTTACAACCAAAAGTATAAAAATAAATTTTTAGCAAACCTGATCACCTCAACTCCTTATATTCGTAAAGAACAAGTGCGGTAGCAATAATTGCCGCGGTCTCACTACGCAGGATATTCTCACCTAAACCTACCGAGGTAAAACCATATTCCTTAGCTAAATTTATTTCTTCTTCGCTGAAGCCGCCTTCCGGACCGATAAATAAACTAATAATTGAAGGTAGGAAGTGTAAATTTGAAAATATTTCTTTTAAACTTTTACTCTTTTCTTTTTCCCAGAAGATAAGGTTCAAAACAGAACTATTTATTTTTTTTAATGCCTCAGAAAATTCTAAAGGTAAATTGATTAAAGGCAATCTTGCACTACCACATTGTTTTACTGCACTAAGAGCAATTTTTTGCCAACGAGAAACCTTGTTCTTGCTGGTTTGCAAATTAAGACGAATAACCGTATTTTGGGTAGTCAGAGGAGTGATTTCATCTACACCAAGTTCGGTAACTTTTTGGATCAGGTAATCCATTTTTAACTTTTTTAATATCGCCGGGAAAAGATGAACTCTCACTTTTGACTCAGGTACGGAGATTTGAGATAAAATTTTTGCTTCTACTCCATCTTGACCAATTCTTTCAATTTCAGCAAGATAGAAACAAGGTGCATCTTCACCAACAAAAATTTGTATTTTTTCACCAACTTTTTTCCTGAGAACACAGGTTAAATGCCTCGCCTCCTGACCGACAATTCTAACTTTGTTTCCATAAACATTTCTTTTGAAGACAAAAAATTGAACCATTTAATCAGAGTTTTCTCCAGAAAGATGTCCCAACTCACGGAGAAGTTCCTTCTCTCTTTCTCTAAGTTTTGTCGGAACCTGAATGGTCACTTTGACATATTCATCACCCCGTCCACGGGAATATAAAGAAGGAAGACCTTTACCAGTTAAACGAAAAATCTTGTTAGATGGTGTACTGGGAGGAATCTTTAATTTTACCTTACCATCTAAAGTCGGGACAGTTACTTCTCCACCTAAACAAGCAACCGGAAAACTTATTGGCACTTCACAATAAAGGTCATCTCCTTCCCGAGTAAATACCGGATGTTTGATAACATGAATTACTACATAGAGGTCACCGGGTGGACCGCCTAACTCACCCGCTTCACCTTTACCCCGTAAACGGATAGAAGTACCGGTATCTACACCAGGGGGGACTTTCACACTAATTTTTGAACTTTTTTTCACCTTTCCTCGTCCTTGACACTCCGCACAGGGAAGTTCAATTATTTCTCCAGTTCCATAACAACGTGGACAAGTTTGGGAAAAAGTAAAAAATCCACCAAAAGCTGAACTCACCTGTCCCCGGCCTTTACACTGAGGACAAGTTTTTTTTCCTGTCCCCGGTTTTGCTCCGCTTCCCCGACAGACCGGACAAGTTTCAGTATGATAGTAATCAATCGTTTTTTCTGTGCCATGTGCTGCTTCTTCCAAAGTTATGGTTAAGGGATACTCTAAATCTGCACCTGACCGTGGGCCACGTCGTCTTCGTCCCCCAAAACCAAAAAAATCACTGAAAACATCCTCAAAAATACTCGAACCAAAACCTAAATCTTCAAAGATACTGCCAAAGTCTACACCACGGAAAATATCTTCATAGGTATATCTTTGGTCAATACCGGCATGACCGAAACGGTCATACTGCGCCCTTTTTTCTGCATTCGAAAGGACAGCATAGGCTTCCGAAATTTCTTTAAATTTTTCTTCCGCTTCTTTTTTCTTTTCTGGAGGAACACGGTCAGGATGATATTGGAGTGCTAACTTGCGGTAGGCTTGTTTAATTTCTTCAACTGAAGCATTTTTATTTATTCCTAAAATTTCGTAATAATCTCTTTTAACGGTCAAATCCACCCTCCATAGTAATTACGGCGGACGGGCATCTTCACCTCGTTCAAGTACAGATCCTAAACAAATCCAAAACTTTAGAATTTGGATTATTTTTCCTCCTTGTACTCTCCCTCAATTACATCTTCTCTTTTCGGTTTTTCTTCCTTCTTTTCCTCTTCCCTTCTTGGCTCTTTGCTCTCTGCCCTTTGCTCTGCACCCCTCCCCGCCTGCTGTTTTGCGGCAGCTTCCCGATAGATAACTTCGGCTAATTTATAGGAAGCATTCTGCAGATTTTCTTTTGCTTTCTTTATTCTTTCTAAATCTTTACCCTTAAGGACCTCTTTAGTTTCTTTTAGTGCTTCTTCAATTTTTTCCTTTTCCGAACCTGAAATTTTATCCCCATGCTCTTTTAAGGAACGCTCCGTAGAATAAATCAATGCATCAGTTTCGTTACGGAGTTCGGCTTCTTCTCTTTTTTTCTTATCTTCTTCAGCAAATCTTTCTGCTTCTTTCATCATTTTGTCAATTTCTTCTTTGGAAAGTTTTGTGGGTGCAGTTATCCGCATACTTTGTTCTTTACTAGTCCCTAAATCTTTAGCCGAAACATGAAGGATTCCATTCGCATCAATATCAAAAGTTACTTCAATTTGTGGTACACCTCTTGGTGCGGGAGGAATACCTACCAAATCAAAATGTCCTAAAGAAACATTATCCGTAGCCATCGGTCGTTCACCCTGTAAAACATGAATAGTTACGGCAGTTTGTCCATCGGCCGCAGTAGAAAAAATTTGACTTCTTTTTGTAGGAATTGTGGTGTTCCGCTCAATTAGTTTTGTGAATACATTACCAAGAGTTTCTACCCCCAAGGAAAGTGGTGTAACATCAAGAAGAAGGACATCTTTCACTTCACCAGCAATAATTGCTCCTTGAATTGCTGCACCCATGGCTACACATTCCATCGGGTCAACACCGCGTTCAACTTTTTTACCAATATAGTCCTCAACAAATCTTTGTACAATCGGCATCCTGGTCGGTCCACCAACTAAGATTATACGGTCAATCTGGTGAGCAGTTAATTTTGCATCACTTAATGCTTGTTCTATGGAATGACCACATTTCTCTACAATCGGACGAACAAGTTCTTCCAACTTCGCTCTGGTTAAGGCCAGCACCAAATGTTTTGGACCAGTTTGGTCGGCAGTAATGAAAGGTAAATTTATGTCTGTTGTAAGAGTGGTGGAAAGCTCAATTTTTGCCTTTTCTGCTGCTTCGCGGAGACGTTGCATTGCCATTTTATCATTACGCAGGTCAATCCCCGTATCTTTTTTGAATTCGGTAGCAATATAGTCAATTAGGACATTATCCATATCCGTGCCACCAAGTTGGGTATCACCGGAAGTTGATTTCACTTCAAAAGTACCTTCTTTACTCATTTCCATAATTGTCACATCCAGCGTACCTCCACCAAAATCATAAACTAAAATTTTCTGTTCCTTGCCTAGTTTTTCTAATCCGTAAGCCAAGGAAGCCGCGGTCGGTTCATTTACTAACCGCAGTACTTCCAATCCCGCAATCTGTCCCGCATCTTTAGTTGCTTGTCGCTGATTATCATTAAAATATGCCGGAACCGTAATTACCGCTTTACTGATTTTCTCACCAAGGTATGCTTCCGCATCCTGTTTAATCTTTTGGAGAATGAAGGCAGAAATCTGTTGCGGTGTATATTCTTTACCCCAGACCCGATAGACAGAGTCAGTCCCCATTTTCCTTTTTGCTGCCATAATTGTCCCTTCCGGATTAGCCACCGCTTGGCGCCGGGCTGGCTCTCCTACCAATCTCTGCCCATCTTTAGTAAAAGCAACATAGGAAGGAAAAGCTTTACCACCTAAGGTTGTTCCTTCCGCAGAAGGAACGATTGCTGGTTTACCTGCTTCCATCACTGCACAGGCAGAATTGGAAGTACCTAAATCTATACCGATAATCCGTGCCATTTATTTTCTTAACCTCCTTCTAATTAATTACAGATTACAAATTGCAGATTTAACTTTTCTTCGTTTATTTAGATGCAAAATTTTATGTTTGGATTCTTTTTTGTCCGTAGATTTATTAGTATTTGTCCGCAGTAATCTACTTAAGACTTTATCTGCGCTCATCGGATTCTATTTTTTTATCTGCGGTAATCCGCGCTTTCGCAATTTTTACCTTTGCTGGACGGATGACTCGCTCCTGAAAAATATAACCTTTTTGCAGTTCAGCAAGAATTATCCCTTCTTCTTTTTCTTCATTCTCTTCTTGTTCCACAACTTCATGGAAATGAGGGTCAAATTTTTTCCCTACCGATTCAATTATTTTCAATCCTTCATTTTTCAAAAAATTGTGCAAATCCAAAACAATCAGTTTTATACCTGAAACAATGTCTTCTATTTTTAATTTTTCATTTTTGTTTTGGAGACTCCTTTCCGCCTGCTCCAAAGTATCTAAGAGCGAGAGTAGTTTCGTTAAAACCATTTCCTTACCGTGAAGATATATTTTTTCTTTTTCTTTTTCAACACGTTTGCGATAGTTCTCAAATTCTGCTTTTAAACGTAGAAGTTGCTCATAGTATTCCTCTGCCTGTTTTTTCTTCTCTTCCAGTGATTGCCGCAGAATTTCCTGTTCAGCCAGTTTCTCTTCAAGAACAACATTCGCCCAATTGTTATTAACCGAAGAGGTTCCTTCTTGTTTTTTAGATTTCATTTACTTTACTCCTTCGGAGAGGAAATTCTTTCAAAACTTTATTTACTAAGTTGGAAATAAAACTTACCACGGAAATCATCTCCGCATATTCCATCCGTTTCGGACCAAGAATACCCAGAAGACCAACCGGTTGGTTATCCATTTCATATACCGAAGTTACTACGCTACAATCTTGTATTTCCGAAAAAGGTATTTCTGAACCAATCGTAACTTTTACTTTCCTTTTTATCTCATTAGAATTATTCAACCCCTTTTCTTCTTTTGATTTCATCTTTTTTATTACTGAATCCAACTCTTTTTTTAACCAAGAAGAAAAGAATTTTTTTTCTTCTATAAAACTAAATAAGTCACTCAACTTTTTACTATCTCTAAATTCAGGAACATTGAAGATATTGTTTACTCCCTCAAGATAAACTTTCTCTTCCCCTTTTGAAGAAAGAACTTGTCCCAAAAACCTTTTTGCTAATTGGAAATGCTCAATTTGTTTTTTTTCTTCGCGGTCAATCTCTTGATAAAATTTTTCTTGTAATTCGGCTAAAGATAAACCACTAAACATCCGACTAAAAATTTGAGAAAGATAATATAATTTTTCCTCATCAAGATTTGTTTCGTTATCTAATAAAAAATATTTGACTAAACCACCTCTTGTCAGCAAAGTAACTAATAATTTTTTTTCACCCGCCGAGGTAAAGTTTACTAACTGTAATATATTCCTTTCCCATTTTGGGGAAAAAACAAAGCCAGCGTAATGGGACAAACTCGCTAAAAGATGAGAAGTATAGTTAAGAATGTCTTCTAATTTTTTCATTCGTAAATAGTATTCACGATGGATACGGTCCTTTTCTTCAGCAACTAATTGTTGCACTTCAATTAATCTATCTATATAAAAACGATAACCTTTATCAGTGGGAACCCTTCCTGCGGAAGTATAAGGATGAGTAAGATAATCTTCCTCTTCCAGTTCAGCTAAACAGTTACGGACCGTTGCTGGAGATAGACCTAGTTTGTAATTTTCTGCAACCGTTTTTGAACCCACTGGCTGTCCGGTACGAATATAGTAATGAATCAAAATTTGAAGAATTTTCTTCTTTCTACTGTCTAATTCAATCATTTTCATTAAATTTAGCACTCTTTACCGATAAGTGCTAATTTAATATTATACTCTAAAGATAAGCACGTGTCAAGATTTCTTTAAAAATCAATTTACAACAAAAAAATAAATCTTTCACTGTTTCCTACTAATGATGACACAGTCACTTGTTGGAACAAGACAATGAGGTACTTTCAGAAAAGGAAAAATAACTCCAATAGGAACCATTCTCCAATTCCTTTTTTCTTTTATCTTCGTAACCACAGTTTCTACAAAACCAGCTTCTCTTAACAAACTTTCCAGAGTTGAAATTGACAGTAGTCTTACCAACGGTTTCTTCAATAATCCAAAAACTATTCTGAAAAAAACAAAAAGTAAATTCTGAATTTTTTCAAGAAATAAAGGTAGACAATTTTCCATAATAATTATCTTTTTCTGCTGCCCGAGGATGGCAAGAATTTCGAGCAAGATTTTTCTCAAAATAGTATTACTTTGTTCAATATTATTACCTACTAAGTGATGTAAAAAGGATCTACAAATCACTACCTCAAGACTTTCTCCTCTGAAAGGGAGCATTTCCGCATCTCCACAAACAGGATAAACTCTGGGGATTGACGGCATTTTCTTTAGTTGTTGATACGATATATCAAAAGAAATAAAAATATCACTTTTGTCAATTCTATAGTGTAATTCTCCACCTCCACCAATATCAACTACTCGGCCATAAATCTCTCGGTCAATTATCGCCTTTGTCTTTTCTCTTACATTTTTTGACCATTCACTAAATGCAAATTTGGAATATTTTGAAGCGCTTTCATCAAAAAAAGTTTGAGTTAATTTTTTTTCTTTATCCACTTAAGTGAAAATAATTCTTTATTTTCTCCCATCTATATTGTGGATAAATTTCAGGCATAAAGAAAAAATTGGGCGGGTTTGGGTGTGACTTTTCTGCTTCCTTGGGAGAAAGAATTTCATAAAGGTAAACATAGTTCCTTGGGTCAAGAGCATAATGGTACCACCAGTTCGGAACCTGTTTTTTCATTGAATAAATTCCTTGATGAGGAATAGAAATATCAGCAATATCTTTATAAATTTCTTTCACATACTTGTTCCAAAATTCAAGAAAAACTCTCAAATCTTCACCCTCCCAATAAAGCATATCATAACAAGCAAGTCTTTTTGCTTCCGGAACATTAAGAAGAATATGAGTAATTTTTTCTCTTCTTAACTTTTCCGCTAATTCATCACCATTTTTTGACAAACGACTGTATTCTACTATGTGTGTCCAATCATTAACAAAACTAAAAACAATTTGTCTTTCTGTGTAGAGCCCCCGCGTTTCACCAAGAAAAAGTATCCTCACTGTTTCTGGTAAATTCTGATTAGCCCAGTTAATTACTCCATAGTACGGATTAGGGTAACCACCCCGCTGAGTAAAGAGAAACTCCTCTTTTGACTCTAATCCCAACACAAAAGGCAGAGGATTCTGATTCAGTTTCTGCATCAGTAAAATAAAATATATATTCCCAAGAAAAACTAAGGAAGTAACCGAAAGAATAACTTTCTTAAAAATTTGGAGAACAGTAACTTTCGAAATATAAATAGCAAGAATAACGCTGATTATTGGAAGAGAAGGAATAAAATAACGTAAATAACATATCCAAAAAGCCCAAAATATGTATAAAATTGAGGAATAAAATAACAAAAGTTTTGTAATTTTGTCAGGTTTTCCAAAAAGAAACAAAAATGGTAGAGTAAGTAAAAATATCGGTCCAGGAATTGGTTCTTTAGTATCCTGACCCATCGTAACTGTCCAAGGAAAAAGAAAAATGTTTTTTGGTCTCATAGCACATCCTTCCAATGGAATAGGGTCGCGCAATTTTACGTGACCCATGAAATCACAAAAAAATGGGAATACCGGATTTCCAGTATTGATAGTATTTTTTATCAACCAGGGTAAAAGCACCAAAGTACAAATTGTCCCAAAAAGAAAAGCGTTCCTTAATGCCTTAGATATTCCCTCTTTATCAAAATATAATACTTTGAAAATTATTATAATAAATAACCCAATAGCACAAATCACACTGGTGTATTTCCCACCCATAGCAAGACCAGCAAAAATTCCAGAAATAATTAACCATTTATGGGAAGTAATTGGGTGAGAAGGTGATTGGGTGACAGAGTGACTGAGTGACCGCCTGCCCGCCGAAGCTTCAGCGAAGGCGGGGGTGATTGGGCGATTATCAGTTTGACACCAGTTGATAAAAGCAAAAACAGCTAAAGTTTCAAAAAAGGCTAAACCTAACTCTATTCCTGCTCTCTGAGATACCATTCCCACAACTGGAATAGTATAAAAAATTACTGCCGCAAGTAGACCAATCTGACGGTTAAAATATTTCCTGCAGAAAACATAAATAGTAATTAGTGTTAAAACGCCTAACGAAAAATGAATTAATTTAGCTAGAATATCATCCTTTAATAAAAGTCCAACAGTGTATAGAAGAGAAATGTTGTAAGGATGCTGAGATAAACAGTTAAAAGGAACAACCGTAATCTTATGATTTACAATCCAATAATTAGGCACACCTAAGTAGTAAACCATAGAATCGTAATAGATATCTGGAGCCAAAGCACCAATTAGGTAAAGTAAACTGGTCAAAAAAAGAATTATAACTAAGGAAATTTCAAAAACTGTGAATTTACCTTTTGGAACAAAAACCGAAGGTCTAAAATTTTTCTTTATTTCCCATAAACCAAGTAACCCAAAAATCAGGAGAAAAAATAGAACCACATTTTTGTAAAGCAAACCACAAATCCCAATTGCAAAAATAAAAAAGATTATTGCTCCAAGACCTAATCCAACCGAAAAAAGAAAATTTTCTAAAATAGAATTTCTCTTGTATTTGAACAGTTGAGATACTTTTTCTCCCAAACCATAACCAGCAACCAAAATTAGCAACAAAAAGAAAATATGTGAAATGAAGTTTGTAATTGCTCCAAAATAATTGGGATTTGACAAAACAGGATAGTTTCTAAGAGAAAAGATATGAGACAAGTATTGGAGATAAACAGGATTATTCCGGTAGTAATTACTTGCTACTAAATAAACCCAGAAAACAAAAAAAACATAAATTAGAAAAGAAGGAATCCTTGGTTCAAAAGTTGAGATGGAAGGGACTACCTTTTTCTTTTTTACTTGCAGTTGTTTCATTAATTTTTCTTAAATTTCTGGACTATAAAAAGTAAAATTCCTGAAAGAGTACCATAGAACCAAGCAATCGTGCGGAGAAAAAAAATTGGGAAATACCACAAATAGACTATTTTTGAACCACCGTAATTAGTTTGAGTTTTAATAATTTCTTTTGTCTCTTTTAAATAAACAAGAAACAGAATAAATATTAAAGAGAAAGAAACATAAATTAATAATTTATTTAAAAGTGATAAAAGAAGAAAAAAAACTGCCAGCGCAAAAAGAGGCATTTGAATCATCATTACCGGTGTAGAAATATGGTCACCCAAAATTTTATCTTTATGTTTAGAGTATATCCGCACTGACCCTTGAGCATAACCAGCCTGTTGTTTGAAATAACTACCAAGTGAACTACGGTGGTAATGGAAAACTTTAGCCGTAGGGACATATCGCATTCTTCCAAACTTTGTTAACCGATAGCCAAAATCTGTCTCAATACCAAAAGGTATTTTCTCATCAAATTTAATCTTTTTGGCAAATTTAGTTTTCACACAAAGGTTCATTGTTGGTGCCCGGGAAATATAAAGAGGAAAATTTTTGAATCTTCTCTCCAGTTCCCAGCCAATCAAAGTTTGAAATAGATTCAAACCCGTAGGTGTGCCGCAATATCCAGCGGTAGCAATTACATCTTCTTCATCAAATTCCTTAATGAGTTCAGTTAACCAATTCTTATCAACCACACAATCGGCATCAGTCAAAGCAACATATTCAGTTTCAATTCTTTCTAATGCCCAATTCAAAGCAATCGCATACTTACTCTGCAGTCTATGCAATTCAATTTGATTTTCATACTTTTTTAGGAGTTCATAAGAACCGTCAGTTGAGTAGTTGTCAATAATAAGGATTTTTTTAGACGGGTAACAAACCTCCAACAAAGACCTCATGCAGTCTTCGACGGTTATTCTCTTGTCATAGACCGAAACTAAAATGGTTACATCTTCCATAATTTTTCTATCCAGGAGTTTTCCTTAATAGCGCTCTATCAAAAATAAGTTTTGCTGCGAGTTTTATAACCAATGGTCTAAGGGGAGTCATTAACAACGGTCGAAAAATGCAATATACTGGATAAATTAAGGGGTATTTTTCTTTTATATATTTGGCAAATGCAAAATTCTGAAATTTTCTATAACCTTTAATGATTTCCTTTTTTGAAATTGTAGGTAGCTCTAAAATACAACTTTTTTCATCTATATAGCTCGGTGAGAAATCATTAAATATATTGTCCTTAAGATATCCATTTATTTTGCATTCTTCGTAAAGTTTTGTCTGCGGATAGGGATTAAAAATAGACACACCGATCCAATCTGGATTAAGCAGTTTATTAAAATCGATCGTCTCTTGAATCATTTTCAATGTTTCCCCAGGAAGACCAACCATATTAAGTGCCAATATCTTAATTTTAGCTTCTTTCATCAAACGAAATACATCTATTATCTGTCTATTGGTCATGTGTCTATTTAATACCTGTTTTCTCAGTTCTTCGTTTCCGGTTTCAATTCCAAAGGTAACACTCACACAACCGGCTTTTCTTAGTAACTTAACCCTTTCTTCATCTATACATTCTATACGAGTACTACAGTGAAATGGTATCCTGCATTCGGATGAATACACCTCAGCAAAATCAGCCAGCCACTCTTTATCTAATGTAAAAGTGTCATCTTGAAAGTGTGTTTCTGTTATCTTGTAATTTCGTCGGAGATACTTGATTTCGTCAAGAACGTTATTTACGGACCTTAACCTTACAAATTTTCCTTTTCCTTGATTTACTTTTCTTAGCGCCGGAAGAGAACAATATGAACAATTATAAGGACATCCTCTTCCACACAATACATCTATTCTATAGCCATTTCTTCTCAAGATTTCCCTTTGGACAAAGAATTCCCGGTCAGGAAACGGTAAACTATCGAGATTTTCTATAAGAGGTCTAATTTCGCTTCTTGACACGACTCCATTTTTTTTGCTCCATAAGTTCGGGATGTTAAGGATTTCTTTCTTTTGTTCTAAGGCATCAGCTAACTCTAACAGTGGATATTCTCCTTCCCCAAGACAAGCAATGTCTATATTGGGATTTGAAATAACTTCTTCAGGAGCTAATGTAGGATGAAATCCACCAAATACAATGGGGATGTCAAAATTTTGTTTTAATAACTCAGCATATTTTACTGCATAAGGATACTGATGTGTAGTTACAGAAAATCCAATAAGTCTTGGACGGTATTCTTTCACTCTGTAAAGAAAGGTGGAGCGCGAAAAAATATCCGGTTTAAACAATATAACTTGATGTCCCGCCTTTTTCAAAACAGCAGCAATTAAACACAAACCAATATTTACTTCATTTCGAGCCATAGAATGAATATTGGGGTAAACTATTAATATTTTCATTCGTTTTTCGCTATTTCTGAGCTTTAATTAAGAAATAAATTTTTCCAATAGATGGTAAGAATTCCAAAAAATCTTTCATTATCGGTATTCTCATTGCAAAACCTACCAGAATACCACCACAATTGGTTATTTCGACATTCTTATACTCACTTTCTTCTACTGTTTTACTCCATTCTTTTCTGGACAACCAGACTTCATACGGTCGATTTTCAATGGGACTAAGAAGATAGTATACTAACTTGTAAAGTAGCGTACCGGTCGGGACTTTTGCAATCATCCATCCACTTGATTTCAACACTCTATACATTTCTTTTAGTGCTCTCGGTATTTCAAGATGTTCTATAACTCCGTCAGAAAACACAAGGTCAAAGCTATCCTTCGGATATGGAATATCATAGATATCTATCCTTTGAGTAGGTATTTCTATACCATATAATTTTTTACCCTTTATTTTTGTAAGTTCTAATGCTTTCTCAGAAAAGTCGGTAGCAAGGCATTTTCTACCTCTTGCTACCAGTTCAATACTATATGTGCCACTGCCACACCCCAATTCCAGACATTGTGAATTCTCATCTGTTAAGTCCAAAAGCAACTTCACAACTTCTGGATATGCTGTGTTAATTCTACTTAACCTTCTGACAACTTCTTCCGATCCCCAGTGTGTATTCCAACCGTCTTTGTCTTCCATTGAAGAGAGTTTTTTCAATAGTAATCCTCAAACTGTTGAATCTTTAAATCGTAAAACATTTTTTAAAATACGAATCCCATTACTTAGAATTTGCAAATTTTCAAATCTTAAGTTTTTCAGCTCATTCCAGAGATATCTAAAATTGGAGTAATATTTTCTGTATGCCTTCTGATAAAGAGCGTCTATCTGTTTTTTAGACAAATTGTTCCACTCAAATATAGCTCCACTGTACCTGCTGAACTCGTTCCAGTTTGTAGCTAACATCTTACCTTTTTTTAATACTTGTTCATAAAACTTAGTCCCTGGATAGGGGGTAGCAATTGAAAATACTGCGTAATCCAATCTAAGCTTCTTAGAAAAATTAATTGTCTCGTTAATCGTCTGTTCCGTTTCCCCATAGTTGCCAATCATAAATAAACCACCAACTATCAATTTTGCTCTTTTTGCCATTTGCACTGCATTCTCTGCCTCTTCTAAGGTAATTCCTTTCTTTATATTATTAAGAACTCCCTGATTACCTGATTCAATACCATAGCATATTTTATAACATCCAGCTTCTCTCATTGCATTGAGAATCTCTTGGTCAATGAGATTAATCCTTAACCCTTGCGCACAAGCCCAAGGAATATTTATTTTCCTTTCAATAAGCAAATGACATATTTTTTTTACTCGTTCCTTGTCAACATTAAAAGTATCATCAGCGATATGAAATTCCCTTATTCTATATTTATCTTTGAGTAATTCTATCTCAGCCAGTACGTTTTCAGGAGACCTTGCTCTAAATTTTTTGCCAAAAATCCCATGATAGCAAAAAGTACAGTGATAGGGACATCCTCGTGAAGTGAAAATCCCTGCAGCAGGCAATTTTCTATAAGTTACCGGAATATAATACTTTAAAGGAGGGAAAAGGTGGCGAGCGGGGAAAGGTAATTGATCTAAATTAATTATTGGTGACCTTGGTGAAGTAGTAATAATCTCACCGTCTTCCTTATAAACAATACCTAAAATATGTTTAAAAGATTTCATTCTCTCTTGTTTAGCAAGGGCTATTTCTCTCATTGCATATTCACCTTCGCCTACCACTATAATATCAATAAAAGAATAATTAATGACTCCTAAAGGTAAAACAGTAGGATGTGGACCTCCTAACACTATTGTAGTGTCAGGTAATATGCTTTTGCACACTGCTGCAATTTTTAATGCTTTGCTAATTTCAGTGGTCATTGCTGTTATACCGATAATATCAGGAGTTTTCTCCTTCACCGCATTTGCTATCTCTTCTTCATCCATTCGTTCAACATTTGCATCTATAACTGACACATCGAAATCTTTTCCCAACACGGCAGCAATGTATGCTAATCCTAATGGCAACCATTTCGTTCTACTTGTTTCAAGTCTTGGGTTTACCAATAGAATACAGATTTGATTTCTTGTTTTTTTCATTTTTTTGCTACTTCCTTGAACTTAGGATTGTTAAATAAAATTCTAAGTAGAAACTATTCTTTTACACATAACAAATTCGTACAATTTTTAATATTACATATTTCTTTAATACAGTTTACATAAATAGGTTCTATTTTTTGTTTTGGCTCATTTATATTATAGAGTTTAAAACTATATTTCATAAGCTCATTTAAAAATGTTTCAGGGTCATAACCATAATCTATGAGTCGGAGCGGGTAAAATTCGGTAATAATTTTTATTTTTTTGTTTTCTTTTAAAATATTAGTCATTCCTTGAAAAACTGCTGCCTCAGCACCTTCTACATCCACTTTGATAAAATCAATCTTAGCATTAGAATTCTTAAAGAAATCATCTAAAGTTATTGTATTGATTGTAACCGATTTTCTTCCGTTACCGATATCGTAAATTCGGTGATACGTAATAGTTTCGTCATCCAGAAATAATTTGGTTTCCCCAGTTTTATTGGAAACTCCTTTTTGAATGCAACAAACAACATTTTCATAACTATTCGCTTTTATATTTTCCTTTAAGTAAAAAAAGTTATTTGGTTCCGGTTCAAAAGCGAATACCCGCCCATTTCTACCAACAAGATTTGCTGCGATTAGAGTGTAATATCCTATATTTGCTCCGATATCTAAAACTGTCATTCCTTTCTTGATTTCTCTTTTAAATATCTCTACTATGAACTTTTCCCAGGCACCAAATAATAATAGCGCTGGGGCAATACCTGTATCACAAGGATTCAACCACATTTTATGACCAAGCACTTCAGCAAGAACTACACCATTTGGTCTGAGATGCTTATATAAAAAAATGAAAATTTTATAAATTTTTGAAAATTCACTTGTCCTTCTTCCCGAAAGTCCCGCAATTTTTTCAAAGAAAGGAAAAATGAACTTAACAAGCTTTTTAAAAATGAGGAATATCGGTTTATACATTCTAATCACCTTTGTAATAGGTCAACAATAAAGGACAAAAAACATAGATTTACCACCAAATGTTTGAAAAATGGGGTGGAAGAATTTTTGCAAAGCTACTGAAAATATCATAATAGAAATCTTAGATACAACCAAGGACTCTTTAAAAGTCCGGAAAAATAGAATCGTTAAGATTTTCTCAAAAAGAGATAACCGATTTTAGAAGAACTACCGTATGCAACACTATGTTTGTTAAGCGTTGGGCCAAACAAATAATTACTTAGCAATTACTCTTATTGTATCACTTCCTTCAAACCTTCCTCCATCAGTAAGTTGTCCACTAACAGTCATTATGACTTTGTCTCCGACTGGAAGTATCTTTTCCACTACCGAACGGTCAAACTTGACCATCAAATCTGGAATACCATCGTTATCATAATCACTAACTTCAGTTGGTTTACTTTCCACTGAAACAACATTGTTCAGTTTAATCGTGCTAACATCAATGTTGCTTACATCATATCCGCTTGGTAATTCAATGTATCCAGTAATCCATTTACCTTTGCTTTCAAGGTTCAAAGTATCTGGGTCGATGTCAATTGTCGCTTTAACTACTGTAGGCGCTTCGTAATGCGCTTTAATTTCTTCAGCAGTCAAAGCACGATTGTAGATTCTAATTTCATCTATGCAACCATCAAAGGAAAGACTCTCCGGATAACCAGGAAATCTTCCTATCCACATCGGTGTTGAACCAGTGAGATTAGCCGGATCCGATTCTCCTCTTTGTTCAACACTATCAAGATAGAAATAGAAATTGCCACTTTCTCTCTTTACTGCTACATGATGCCATACAAATAGAGAAACTGAACCGGATCCCTTCATCCCATAATTTGGATTCCTTGGCGTAAAAAAATACAAATAATCTTTTTCTCCCCAATTCCATCCTACGCGAAAATCCCATACCCAACCTCCTCGTGCCCATCTACTTACTATCGGATTATTATTTGGTACTAAAGGATTATACGAATTTAACTTAACCCAACATCCAATAGTAAAGTCACTCGTACCAAAATTTACTACATTCGGAACTCCGCAATCTACATAATCATCACTCCCATCAAAACTTAAGGCTTTGCCAACTTTGCCATCCACATAGATTGCACCGTAAATTGTTCCATCATTACCCATCCCAGAAGTATCATAAGCAATATTACCCTGTCCTTCATCAAAAGACCAGTAACCAACTAAACCTTCTTCCGTTCCAAACGACTGTCCGGCAATAAACAGTCCGAGTCCTCCAACAACCAAGAATCCAAAAATTTTTTTCATCGGTTTTTCCCCCTCTTTTTTTAGAATTTAGCGACTTAAAGGTCGCCACTGCCTCTCCTTGTTAGCGGACTAAAGTCCGCTACTACTAAAAGGTAATCAATCTCAAAAAGTCAACCTTTTTTTCAAGAATTTTGTTTTCTTTCATAGTTATCCTCTTCTCTTCCCACCTTACACTTTAACTTTCAACTACACGCTGTCCTTATTATACCCCCAAAATAAGATTCGTCAATACTTTGCAAAAAAAATTATTTCAAATGTCTGAAGAAGGTTTTTGCCGAGAGAAGAGTTCTTTTTATTTCCCGAGGATGAAAAATCATTTGTTTAGATTTCATCCATAAATAGGTGGGTCTTAAGTAATATTCTCGCGTAGCACGATTACAAAAATCCACAATCTCTTTAGCCGAGAGATTAGGTAAACTTATTACACAGTTGTGTCCTCCTTCTTGGTCACCCCAATCCTCAAAATTTTCACTTACAAGATAACCATTTTTTTTAGCCCATTCATAAGCTTCTGTCCCTGGATACGGAATTAAAGGATAAAACTGCATACTATCCGTATTCAGTTCTTTAGCCAATTTAAGAGTTTTTTCTATCGTTTCTTCGGTTTCCCCCGGGTCTCCAATCATAAAGCAACCGTGAACCAAGATTTTATTCTTTTTAGCGTCAGCAACAAATTGTTTAATTTGTTCTACGGTTATTCCTTTATGCATCTGATCAAGAACACTCTGGTCAGCACTTTCAAAACCAACGGTTATCAGATGGCAACCCGCCTCTTTCATTAATTTCATTGTTTCCGAATCTAATCCTACTCGTACATTACAATACCATTTTGTTTTTATTCCTCTTTTAATTATTAAGCGACAAATTTCCCGTGTCCTCTCCCGGTTAGCGGTAAAAGTATCGTCTTCAATTCCAATTTCTCTTACTTCCGGGATATTTTTGACAATATATTCAAATTCAGCGACTACATTCTCTGCACTCCTTAAGCGGTATCGCCGGCTATGAAACGTCTGCGGATAAACACAAAAGAAACAGCGATAGGGACAACCCCTCCCCGTAATTATCATCACAAAAGGATAATCACTAGCGGCAAAAAAATAATTCTTTATATTTAAATGTTTTTTATAAACTGCGGAAATAAAAGGAAGTTCGTCTAAATTTTCGATCAAATCGCGTAATTTATTTTTTACTATTTCACCATTCTTTTTCCTAAAAACTAAACCATCTACTTTTGAAAGGTCTTTCCCTTCTTGAAGAGCAATTGCTAAATCCCTTATTGTGTAATCGTATTCCCGAACTGCTACTGCATCAATTTTTTCACTGAGCGAAAGTGTCTCCGCTGGTAAGGCGGATGGGTGTGTGCCTACTAACACGATATATACCTTAGGAAATTTGTTTTTAATTTCTTCTCCAACTTTTACATCGCTATAAATACTCGGTGTACTCGTGTCAACAACTACTAATTCCGGTTCAAACTTTTCTAACCTCTGAAAAACTTCGTTGATTTCTATTCTTTCGGCTGCCGCATCAATAAATCTAACATTAAATCCATTTTTCTCCAAAACCCCAACACAGTATGCTAACCAGAAAGGGTAATAAATAGTCCCCCCGCGCGTAATCGCTGGACTCCTTGAAGTTCGAGAAAATTTTCCGTAAGTAGTCTTAAATGGTGGGTTTAATACTAAAATCTTCACTTAGGTTACTTCAATTTCTTTATTTTTTCGGAGAGAATTCGCATTATTAAATGGGTTAATATTAAATGTATATCTTCAACTTTCTGCATATCATTTATCGGAACAATCAGAGAAACTTGGGCTAACTTTGCTAGCCTCCCCCCATCAAAGCCAGTCAATCCGATAGTTTTTGCTCTGTTTTCATTGGCATAATCAATTGCTTTCAACACATTCCCGGAATTGCCACTCCCGGAAATACCAATTACCAGATCACCCGGTTTCAAAAAGTTTTTCAGTTGTTCAACGAATATGTCTTCATAGGAAATGTCGTTAGCATAAGCAAGGACAGTAGGAACATTGTCATTCAAGCAAATTACCTTGAATCTTTTCTTAAGACCAAATGATACTCCTTTATTTATGTCGCAAGCAAAATGGGAAGCGGTGGAAGCGCTTCCACCGTTCCCCATAATAAATATTTGTTTTTCCTGTTGGTAAGCAGCCAACATCACTTCAACTATTTCTTCAAATTTTTGTATTGGGATGTGGTCAATTACCTTTTTCAGTTCATTAAAATAGTTTAAGATAGCTTCTTTCATCAGAGTTCCCGCCGTTACCAATAATTGTCTGTATAAATAATCTTGGAACCTTCATTTTCAAAGCAAAATCTTAGTTCTCTTAACTTTAGAGTTTTTCGTAGTTTGTCCTGATATTTCGGTTCACAATAAAAAAGAAAAAATCCTCCTCCCCCCGCTCCCAAAATTTTTCCACCACTAGCTCCGGCCTTCTGTGCCTTTTCATAATATTCATCCAAGATAGGATTAGAAATATTACTGGCAAGTGTTTTCTTTAGCAACCATCCTTGATGCAAAATTTCTCCGACTTCTTTCACAAGGTTTTTTTTCAAAGAATCTCTCAATTCCTTTGCCAACTCAACCATTTTTTCAATATTTTTGCGCTTATCTTTTTGCTCTATATTAGCCTTTTCTTCATTGAGGATTTGTCTTGCTCCCCTCTCATTGCCTACATAAAACAAAAGCAAGTTTTCTTCTAATTTCTTTCTTACTTCTGGTTTACAAATTAAAGGTTCAACAAAAACCGTTTCGTCAGGATTAAACTGAATATAATTGAATCCTCCGTAGCTCGCCGCATACTGATCTTGCTTACCTATCGGTTCACCTAACGTATCTATCTCAATCCAGCAGGCTTCTTTTGCTAACCTTTCCTTAGTGACAAATTCCCTTTTATGAGTATATAAACCATGAAGAAGAGAAACCGTAAAAGTGCTTGAAGAGCCAAGCCCTGTACCGGCAGGCACATCAGCAATACTTGCAATTTCTATCCCTTTATTTATTCTTACCAATTTAAGACACTCTCTCACGAGAGGATGTTGGACTTCTTCAACATTGTCAACATCTTCTAACTTAGAATATTTTATTCTAATTTTATCGTGAAAGTATGGGTGAATCATTATATACATATATTTGTCAATGGTTGTGCTTACTACTGCACCCGGGCCACGAGAATAAAAAGATCTAAAATCACTTCCACCACCAATAAAACTAATTCTAAATGGCGCCTTGCTCATTATCATTTTAGAATTGCCTTGATTTCTCTTAGTCCTTCAAAACTCCCCATGTCATAAAACCTTTGATTAGTAGGGAAAGCTACCAATTCCCTCAATTGTATCAATTTAGGAAATATTTCTTCTTCCAAAGAACAAACCTGACTTTCTGGAATAAAATCTAAAACTCTTTTTTTAAATACCATTACTCCTGCATCAATATGTGTCATTCCCTTGGCATCTCTTTTATTATAACCAATAACCAAATTTTTTTCTTCAAGCATTATATTATTCGAAACAATTTTTTGGGAGTTCTCATAAACCACAATCATACCAACTTTATTGCATTGATGGTAATATTCTATCAATTTTGTATAATCTGCAGCCAGAAAGGTATCACCGTTAAGAAGCAAAAACTCTTCTGCCAATTCATCTTCAGCATTTTTTAATGCACCACCAGTACCCAAGGGGGTCTCTTCGTAAGAATACGAAATCTTTAGCCCAAGATTTGAACCATTACCAAAACGTTCTTTTATCATTTCTCCTAGATAACATACCAGAACCAACACTTCGTTTATCGCGAAAGATTTAATATACTCCAGCTGGTATTGAAGGAAGGACTTACCATGAATAACAATTAAGGGTTTTGGAACTCCGAATGTAAGGGGTTGCAGGCGTGTCCCCTTTCCTCCGGCTAAAATAACTGCTTGCATATGTTCCTTTCAAGGTGAACCTTTTTAGGATTTTAATTTTGATTTTTCTAACTGTTCATATTTCCAAGTTAAGATACTTAATCTTTGAGTTAGTTCGCGGTTCGTTTCAGAAAGTTTGGAAATAACCACAGAAAAATGTAACAAAATCAAAAGAAGAAACATAAAACCAGTTAAAAGAAAAAAAGTTGGTGAGTAATAGATCCCAATAAAGTAAGATAGTATATTTAAAGTATCACGAAAAATTGAGAAAAAAAGTAAAATTAAAGCGGTAAGAAACCAGAGTAACGAATACTGTATTCTTAATCTTTTTGTCCTTACCAGATGAAAAACAAGAAAAAGTAAAAATAAACTACCAAGAATAGCAAAAATTTGGATTCGGGCAAGCATTTTCTTAATCCTCCCGTAAAGGGACGAAGTCCCCGTACAGGGGCGTGCCCCCAACCCAGTAAAGGCTCGTGGCCCACCGAAAAGGTGCGAGGCACCCTCGGTGCTTTTCGCACTGGGCTTTACGAGCGGGGCTTTACACCCAACGGGACTTTTCGTCCTTCTTTTTGAAAAGTGTAATAAAAAGGGCTAAACTTACTTTAATCATATAATAGAGGGACTTAAACCAAGTGATTGAAGATTGACCACTTTTCCTTGCTAACATCTTTACCGAAATTTCTAAGAAATTCAGTCCTTTTTGTTTTAAGAGTAATAATTCTTCCACTTCCGGATAGTCAACTGGATATTCTTGAGCATAGAATCTAACCATCTTTTTATTCATCGCCCGAAAACCTGAAGTCGGATCTTTAACTTTTTCATTAATAAACAAAGAAACTAGAAAAGAAAAAAACTGTATCCCCAACCGACGAAAAAAAGAAGAGCGATAACCGCCAGTTTCCCCGTCCTCCACAGTCCCCCCTGCTTCGCTTTGCGAAGCAAAGCGGGGGGGACGGAGGATGGATAAGAACCGTGAACCAATCACTAAATCTGCTTTATTTTCAAGAATTGGTTTAAGTAAATTGTTAATTTCTTGCGGATTGTGTTGTCCATCGGCATCAACACGAACAGCAATCTCATAATTCAATTCTTCAGCAAACTTAAATCCAGTTTGCATTGCTCCACCAATACCTAAATTGTAAGGAAGATTTAAGACATAGGTAGCTTTTTCTTCAGCAATCCTGCCCGTTTGGTCAGTAGAACCATCATTTATTACCAAAATATCAGCGGAAAAAACATTTTTCTTAATTTTTTCAATCACTTCACCCAGAGTATTTTCTTCATTATAGGCTGGGATGATTACTAAAACCTTATTACCCACAGTTAAATTATACCTTTTTTCTCCCAAAAATCAATCCTTTTAAAACTTATCTTGCTAATCCGGTCTTTATTTCTTGGAAGGAAATACTTTCTTTAAGAATGAAGAAAAGTCCAAGGAGGGTTATCTCAATTAAGCTAAGTAAATGATGAACTAAAGTAAAACTTAAGGCAAGTTCTTTATTGATTTGATAAAAACTTAAAGCAAGAACACCAAAAAGTTCCCAGGTTCCGACATACCCGGGAGAAGAAGGAATAGTTACGCTTATTCCTACAATTGCTAAGAAAAACATCGCTGCACTGAAAGGTAAGTTTATTCCGAAAGCAAAAAACATTACATAAACAGTCAAAATATAGACAAACCAGAGAATAAATGAAATAAAAAATACTCTCAAAAGGAGATGTCCTTGACGCAAAACTTTAAAGCCACTAATGAAAGAATGAAAAAGTTGGACAAATCTTTCGGCAAACTTTCTTGAAAAAAAAGAAATTATTTTCTGTCCGAATTTTTCGCTTTTTTCTTGGAATCTAATTAGAAAAATAAAAAAGGTTACTAAACCAAGAATGAAAATAACTAAAACAGTAATATTAACCTGCTTAGGAAGAGCAAAAAAGAATGAGACGATAAAAAAAATTGAAATTAAAAAGATTAAATCAGTAAATCGTTCTAAAACTACAGTAGAAAAAATTGCACTTCTACTCATTTTTTCTTTTCTTCCTAAAAAATATGCTTGCATTAAATCACCTAAACGAAAAGGGAAAAGATTGTTCATCGCTAGTCCCACACAAGTTGCTGAAATGAGATTAAGTAAAGCAACCTTTTTCTGCGGATAAAGTAAATAATACCAACGAATACTACGGATAAACAAAGTAGAAAGACTAATAAGTAAAGCAAGAAATACATAAAAAAAATTAACTTTCTTTAAAGCAAAAAAAAATTCTTTGAAGTTAATTTTATAAAAAACTAAAACTAAGAAAATTACACTAATTAGTATACCTAACCAGAAAACTTTCCTTTTTATTTCTTTCCTCCTGTAAAGGGACGAGGTCCCCGTAAAGGGGCGTGCCCCCAACCCAGTAAAGGCTCGTGGCCCACTGGGCTTTACGAGCGGGGCTTTTCGCACGGGACTTTTCGTCCTTCTCTGAGGTAATTACCTCATTATAAAACCCTTTCTGCCGCTTGATGAAAAACTTCAATAATATGTCTAATTGTCTCTTCGGACATAATTATGGAAATGGAAATCGCTACACTTTTCTTAAGAATTTCCTCAGAACGCGGGAAAAGTTTCTCAATTTTTCTATATTTCCTATAACGGTCAATTTGTTTATAAACTTGAAACCAATTAGGGAAATAATGCCAGCCTAAAGCCGAAGGTAATATTTTTAACGGAACTTTCTCCTGACCAAGAACCTGGGCAAATTCGCTTGCCTGTTGGGAAGTAGGTAAAAATACCACTAAGGTATCTCCGCCGTCACCAGCCGGGTCAATGAGTTCTCTAAATTTAAGCCCTTTAATATCTTTTATTCCATTTTTTATTTTTTCTTTATTTTTTCTTTGTTCCTGAATTGCATAATCTAACCGTGAAAGTTGGACCAAACCAAGTGCTCCTTGCAACTCATTCATCCGATAATTAAAACCGGAAATTCTTTTCGGGTCTTCACCACGAGGAATATCGGGTTTATGTTCGTGCCCATGATCTGCATACCAAGAACTCCGTAGATACAAATCTTTATTATTCGTTACCACCATCCCTCCTTCACCAGTAGTCATCGTTTTTACAAAGTCAAAACTGTAACCGCCAAGGTCGCCAATTGTGCCTACTTTTTTACCAAAATAAGAAGAACCACAGGCCTGGCAGGCATCTTCAATTACCGATAATTTATTTTCTCGTGCAATCTGCATAATTTCTTTCATCCCTGCCGGTGCACCTAACATATGCACTGGAATAATTGCTTTGGTTCTTTTAGTAATTTTTTTCCTAATATCTCCTGGAGAAATATTCAATGTCTCATCAATTTCACAAATTACTGGCTCGGCACCGGCTTCTGAGATTGCTTCTACCGTCGCTACAAAAGTAAAACACGAGGTGAGCACCTCGTCACCCTTACCAATCCCTACAGCCGCAAGGGCCACGCGCAGTGCGGCAGTACCGGAAGTTACTGCTTGGGCATATTTTACACCCATATATTGAGCGAATTTTTCTTCAAATTCTTTAACTTTATAAATTCCTCTTCTTTCGGTATCAAAACCATAACGGAAAAGTATACCCTTCCGTTCAAAGATTTCCAGTAAGGCATTCTTTTCTTCTTCACTAATTAACTCGTATCCGGGCATTTCCTTCCTCCTTTTTTCTCTCAACGTCCCGATTATTCGGGACAATTGCGCTCCCCCAATGTATCATCGGGGGTCGCTGTTCCCCTCTTAAGAGGAAATAATTAATTCTTCAAAGATTTCTCTCGCTATTTCTTGAGTAAAAGGACAGGGATTATTTTCGATCACTGGCTTAAGCAAGAAGGCATTTTCTACCAATTCAGGAATTAAAAAAGTAGGAATATTAAATTTAGTTAAATCTTTTGGAATACCAATTTTCTTACCCAATTCAGCTACTTTCTCCCAAGCCAAAGAGGCAATTTCTTCTTCACCTAAGTTTTCTTCATGAATACTCATTTTCCGAGATAAAACAGCAAATTTTTCCGGTTTACTCGGATAATTATAGCGCATCACATAAGGAATAAAAATACCGTTGGCTAAACCATGAGGTAATTTGAAAAAAACACTCAACGGATAGGATAAAGCATGAGCTGCCCCTACCCCCGCATTAGTAATGGCTATCCCCGCTAAACAACTCCCTAAAAGTAAGTTTGCCCGTACTTGAATATCCTGCCCATTCTCCACTGCTAAAGGTAAATTGCCCCAAATTAACTCAAAAGCCTTTAAAGCAAACATATCCGAAACTGGTGAACTCCGATTAGCCACATAGGATTCAATCGCATGAGTCAAAGCATCCATCCCTGTGGAAGCAGTAATTTCTTTCGGCAAACTTAAGGTTAACTCCGGGTCAAGTAAAGCCAAATCAGCAAAAAGATAGGGACTATTTATTCCCAGTTTAATTTTTTTCTTTCGGTTAATGAAAACTGCAGTTGGGGTAACTTCGCTACCTGTACCGGCAGTTGTCGGAATTAAAATTGTCTTTACCCCTGGCTTCTTAATTTTTTTTCCGAATCCTTGGTAATCTTCGGCTTTTCCTTCATTCGTAAGTAAGATTGCAGTTGCTTTAGCCACATCTAAGACACTTCCTCCTCCAATACCAATAACTAAATTACAATTTTCTTTTTTTCCTAACTCGGCACATTTATCCACAATCTCCAATTCTGGCTCCGGGTTAACTTCATCATAAGAAACAACCTTTAGATTTTCACTTTCTAAGATTTTTTTTACCTTACCAATTATTCCCAGCCGGTTCAGATTTTTATCACTAACGAGAAGGACATTTTTTGCCACAAGATTCCTTGCCTCCTTACCTAAATCACTAATTTTACCATAACCAAAACTTATTCGTTTTGCACTCTGAAAATCAAATTTCATTCTTTAATTCTTCAGAATAACCCTGAATCAACCGAAGGGTCATTTAATTATTTTTATTCTTCTTATTGGCCAATAAACAAGAAGAGCACGTCCTCTAAGATATTTATCGGCTAACGGTCCCCAAAAACGGGAATCAAAAGAACTGTCCCGATTATCACCCGAAACAAAATAATGTCCTTGAGGAACTTTTACTGGACCAAAATTATCTCTTACTGTCCCGCCAACCATTTGCGCAAACCTACCTTCTTCCCAAGATTTTTGATAACTCTCCGGATTAGGGAAAAAATGTGGTTCGGGATAAATAATCTCTTGGTCATAAAAAGCATAAGGTTCATCCAAAATTTGGTTGTTAATGTAAACTTTTTTATTTCTAATTTCGACTAGATCACCCGGTAAACCGATACACCGCTTAATAAAATCTTTTTTTACTTTTTTTTCTTTTTCTAAGGGTGAAAGTGCCTCCGGTGGACAAGAAAAAATGATTATCTCTTTCCGTTTAACTTTTTGTAAAGGAAGAATTCTTATATCCGTAAAAGGTATGCGAAAACCATAAATGAACTTGTTTACAAATAAGTGGTCTCCTTCAATCAGTGTCGGACGCATTGACCCGGAGGGTATTTTAAAGGCTTGAAGAACAAAATTCATAATTAGTGCCGTTAAAATTACTGCCGAAAATAAAGTATCAATCCAATCTAAAATTTGATAGAAAAATTTTTCACCTTTTTTACCTTTTATTTTCGGACGGAAAAAACGTAAAAAAAGAGCACTCACTCCAAAAATAAGCGCCAACCAAATAATTTTTGTTTCCATTTGAGTAATCTCCTCTTCTTTATGTTTTTAAAAAGACAAAAAATGCTTCCGGTGGAATATTTACTTTACCAAACTGTTGCATTTTCTTTTTTCCTTCTTTCTGTTTCTGCCAGAGTTTTCTTTTCCTGGTAATATCCCCTCCATAACATTTTGCGGTCACATCTTTCTTTAATGCCGGTATATTTTTACAAGCAATAATTTTATTGTTCACTCGTGCTTGGATAGGTACAGTAAAAAGATGCCGCGGAATAAGCTGAGAAAGTTTCTCCACTAATTTTTTCCCTTTATTGTAGGCGTCATCCCGGTGAACAAGAAAAGAAAAAGCATCAACTACTTGATGATTAACCAAAATTTCTAACTTCACCAAGTCACTCTTTCTAAACCCAATTATTTCGTAATCAAAAGATGCATACCCTTGAGTAACTGATTTCAGTTGGTCATAAAAATCGTAAACAATTTCAGCAAGTGGTAATTCGTAATAGAGAACCACTCTCTCTAAAGAAACATAGCGCATCGTCTTAAACTTTGCATGACGGTTGTCCAGCATATTCATTAAGGCACCAACATATTCTTTCGGAGTAACAATCAGTGCAGAAACATAATTTTCTTCAATTTTTTCAATTTCATTCAATAGTGGTAATTGTGCCGGATGATTGATTTCAATTAATTCATCGTTTTTTTTCCTTACCCAATAGGTAACATTAGGTGAAGTAACCAAAAGTTCCAAACCAAACTCACGTTTCAGACGTTCTTTCACTATTTCCAAATGCAAGACACCTAAAAAACCACAACGAAAACCAGCACCAAGAATTTGCGAATTTTCAGGAACAAAATAAAAGGAACTATCGGTAAGATGTAATTTTTCTAAAGCGAGTTGCAAGTGAGAATAATCTGCTGGATTCAAGGGATAAAATCCACTAAAAACATACGGTTTAATCTCCCGAAAGCCAGAATAAGTTTGTTTCCTTTCCGCATCTTTCTCAATCAGTAAATCACCAATTTTTACTTGGTGAATATCCTTAATTCCAGCAATACAATAACCAACTTCACCCGCAAAGAGACCTTTACTTTTTACCATTTTCAACTCTAAGTATCCGGCTTCGTTTACTTCATAATTTCCACCTGAAGAAACAAATTGAATTTTTTGTCCCTCAAGAAGTTTACCGGCTAAAATTTTTATATACAATACTACTCCCCGAAAGGGATCATAGAAAGAATCAAAAACTAATGCCGTTAAAGAATCCTCCGGAAAACTGGAAGGAGGAGGAATTTTTCTTACAATTGTCTCTAAAATTTCTTTTATCCCTACTCCTTTTTTTGCACTAATAAGGAGAGGTCCATCCTCAATTCCTAAGATTTCTTTTATTTGTTTTTTTGTCCCTTCAATATCCGCCCGGGGAAGGTCAATTTTATTGATTACTGGAACTACTATTAAATTATTTTTCCTGGCTAACTCAAAATTGGCTAAAGTTTGTGCTTCTACCCCCTGACTTGCATCAACCAATAAAATACATCCTTCGCAAGCGGCTAATGCCCGAGAAACTTCATAGGTGAAATCCACATGTCCTGGCGTATCAATAAGATTAAAAATGTAACTTTCTCCGTTAGTGGCTAAATAATTCAGACGCACTGTCTTTGCCTTAATAGTAATTCCGCGTTCCCGTTCTAACTCTAAACCATCAAGAACTTGTGGTTGATGACCTTGGGGTGGAATCAATCCTGTATATTCTAAGAAACGGTCAGCAAGGGTTGATTTTCCATGGTCAATATGTGCAATAATTGAAAAATTACGTATATTTTTCATTTTGAGGTAATTACCTCTATTTTTTGAGCAATTTTTTCAATTACTCCTTTATCTTTAGCGGAACAAATTTCTTCCGCTAATTTCTCTGCTTCCAAATAAGAAATTTCCCGAACAATTTTCTTCACTTTCGGCACTAAACTTGCCGGAACGCTTAACCCATTTATACCCATACCAATAAACATTATCGTAAAGACTGGCTCAGCCGCCATTTCTCCACAAGTACCAACCCATTTGCCCGCCTGTTGCGCCGCAACGATAATCTGTTTAATCAAGCGCAAAATTGAAGGATGTAATGGGTCATACAAATTGGCAACATTTTCATTTCCCCGATCTACCGCTAATGTATATTGAATGAGGTCATTAGTACCAATGGATAAGAAATCAACTTCTTCAGCAAACAAATTAGTGATTAGCGCAGCAGCTGGCACTTCAATCAATATCCCAATTTCAATTTTTTCATCAAAAGGTATATTTTCATCTCTAAGAGATTTCTTTGTTTCTTCAAGAATTTCTTTCACTTGATGCAATTCTTCAATCCGGCTAACCATTGGAAAAAGTATTTTTAAGTTACCTTCCACTGAAGCACGCAATATCGCTCGCAGTTGCACTTTTAAAATTTCTGGATACCGTAAACAAAAACGTATTGAGCGTAAACCAAGAAAAGGATTACGTTCCATTACCGATACTCCTTCAAGTTCAGCAATTTGAGGAAAAAGTTTATCTCCCCCTAAATCTAAGGTACGGACAATTACCAAATGAGGATAAACACTTTTTGCTACCCGGGAATAGTTTTCGTATTGCTCATCTTCATTTGGTAAATCTACCCGGTCAAGATAAAGAAACTCCGTACGATAAAGACCAATCCCTTCTGCACCGTAACGTCGGACTAATTCAATTTCTTCCGGTCGCTCAATATTTGCCCCTAAATCTACTGAATGTCCATCAAGAGTTATTGCTTTTAACTCGGCTAATTTTTGTAATTTTTCTTTCTCACCCAGATACTTCTTACATTTTTCTTGATAACTCTGCACGGTTTGTTCATCAGGGTTAGAAATCACTATCCCTTCATCACCATCAATGATTAAGGTGTCACCGTTTTTCACCTGGCGGGTAATATCTTTAAGTCCGACAACTGCCGGAATTTCAAAAGATTGGGCCAATAACGCCGTATGGCTTGTCCTTCCCCCAACATCAGTAGCAAAACCAATTACTTTTTCTTCTTTAAGGTTTACCGTATCTCCGGGAGTAAGATTATGAGCAACAACTATTGTATTCTCTGGCAAAGTAGCCAAAACTACCTTTTCTTTACCTAAAAGATAATGAATAATTTTTCGGCGGAGCACAAGAATATCTTCAGTTCTTTCCCGAAAATAACTATCCTCAATCACTTCTAAAGTTTTTATTACTTTTTCAGTAACTTCGTAAACTATCCAATCAGCATTAAGTGCATGAGTAACAATTTTTTTCGGCACATCACGGGTTAGAAGAGGGTCATCAAGAATTAAAAGGTGAGCATCAATTAGACGGCTGTGTTGTTTTCCTAAAGTGCGCAGAATTTTATCTTTTGTCTGGAGTATTTCCTGGCGGACAAAATTTACTGCCTCCCGAAAACGGCGTAATTCATTTCTTATTTCTTCTTTGTTTAAACTCCGTGGATAAATAGGTAAATCCTCTTCTTCAAAAAAGAGGAAAACCTTACCAATAGCAATACCCGAAGATGCCGGTATACCTTTCAAGGTTGAACTTTCAAGGTTGAAACCTTTAAGCATTTTTATCCCGCACCTCACAATACTCTGCTACTTATTATGGCAAAGATATAAAGGTACAATCAAATTCATCTCGGTGAAGAAAACCCCAATATCTATTAAGGTATGGAGTTTATTCTTCACCAAATTTGTTTTTAATTAGTTTACCAATTTTATCTAAAATTTCGTCTTCTTTATCGCCATTAACAATTATTTTTATTTTTGAACCATACCCAGCAGCTAAAGTTAATAACCCCATTATTGACTTGCCGTCAACTTCTTCACCATTCTTAATTACTCGTATTTTGCCAGCAAATTTATTTACTGTTTGCACAAAAAGTGCCGCTGGACGAGCATGAAGACCAAGTTTATTTTTTATGAGAAAAGTTCGCTCACGCATAGTTATCTTATTTTAAATGTTCCACAGTGATGAAAAAACTCGTTGACCAAGTCTTTTTCGGTTTGATGTTCAATTTCCAATGAGGAAGAAAAGTTGTCCCTTGATAGGTACGTTCAAAACCAGCTTCCGAAGAAGAAACTGTCTCCAGAGGATAATGCCAGATATTTACTGGTTGAGGAAAGTCAAATTTTACTCTTATTTTTTGATTTTCGTCAATTTTTTCCCAAGAATTCTTCACTAAAAGTTCACCACCTTCATCAGTTTTTTGCGAAAAAGCAAGATTAAATTCACAAGCAAACCAAACCGTTGCTAAAAAAGCAGAAAGGTTGACCAGACGACAATTAACTTGAACCAAAGCTGAATCATTAATGATAATTTCTTTTTCTAAAGAGAGAGATATTTTTTCTTCCCTTGACCAAACTACCCCTCGCCTACGGAAATGAAGTTTAATTTTATTTTTACCTTTTTTTACTTTTAAATTGTATGGTTGATTAACAAAATCACCTTGTTCACCGTATTGACATTTACGAAAATTGTCCCAAGTAGTATGCGGGTGAAGAAAATGGTCAATTAGACAAGTGCGATTATACCAATCGTAAAAAAGATAATTTTCCAATCCTTCTTCTTTGACTTTTACTAATTCATGAATAGTTTTTACCGTTTCAGTCTCCGCTTGGTGTTCTTTTAAGTATTCACGTAAACGTTGATGATATGCTTCCGGACGACGCGTAAGAACATTAACTAAATTTACTCTCATCGGAATAAAATCCCATTCAAAAAGTGTTCCCCCTTCATTTAAGTTAAAATATAAGTTATAAGTAGAGGTTTCCACGAGAAATTCTTCCTTGCCGTCACGATTAAAATCAACATGTGCTAAATACATTTTTTTCTTTTTTAGTAAAGAATTAGCAATATCCTCTGCTTCAATCAAATTGTGATAAACTGCTTGTCTTAAGTGGGGGAGATAAAGCCCACCGAATACACCGTGCCAATAAGCACAATTGCATTGCCCAGCGTAGAGCAAATCCAGCGCACGCTGGATTTGCGGTTTAAGGTTTAAAGTGGAAGGTGTAAAGGCATTCTTTTTACCTTTCACTTTACATTTTACACTTTCCGTAGTTTTATTAATTTTTTCGCTGATATAAAGCATTTTCTTATGTAGATTATTTGCCTCCGGATATTTAACTAAGAAATTGCGCCAGAAACCACCTTTCAAAAAAGGACGTAACTTTTCTTTAACTGTTGCCGGTAAAACATCTAAATTTTTTAACACTTGAGAAAATTCTTCTCCGATTTTTGTATTTGGTATTGCCCATTCAGACATTTCAAAATATGCAGCGGTTGGAAGATATACTCTACCCCGCGAAGGAAACTGGTCTAAGTATTCAGAAAAAGTCAGCGAAGTTATCCAGTCAGCATTCGCCTCTAAGAGAGTAAAGAACTTATCTAACCAACCATCAATGTAGACATGTTTATATGTTTCAGGCCAAATTCCAAATTTTTCACCGTCATCAATGATGGTTAAAGCCACCTCTTCTTTCCTTTCGCTATAGGAACGGAGATACTCAATAGTTTCTTCCGGAAGACCAAAAGGAATAAGATAGCGTAAGCATTGACTGATGGGAAAAATTTTTAAAATTTTCCCTTCCTCTTCAGTAAGAAAATAACCGGTCAAGTCTTCCAGAGAAATGCCCACAGAAAGAAAATGCGCATCATCAACGATTGTATACTCAATTTTGCTTTCGGCAAAGATTTTTGCCAAATGTGGTTCCCATACTCTTTCCGCTAACCAGATACCCCGCGCGGTTATCCCGAATTCCTCTTTCAAAAATTCATTCTGTTTAGCAATCTGTCCAAATTTATCCCGGTTAGGGATTGCCGGAAAAATTGGTTCGTAGTAGCCACCGGTAAGAAGTTCTAAACGTTCTTCTTTAAGTAGTTTCTTAACCCGTTCAAGAAATTCGGGATGTTTATCTTTTATCCATTCCCAAAGTATTCCACTACAATGAAAATTGAGTTTAAGCAACGGATGTTTAAGGAGGATTTCAAAGAACGGTGCATATGCTTTTTGGTATGCCCTTTCAAATATTTCGGGAAAATTACCTACCGGCTGATGATTATGCACTCCGAAGAGAAAATAAATTTTTTTCATCCTTTTTCCCTTGTTGAAAATAGATAACAATCAATTTCCGGGAAGAGATTATCAATTTCTTCAATTTCCTGAAGATAATTTATTTCTTTTTCACTAAATTCACCTTTTTCTACAATGCTAATTAAATTACGAAATCGTTGATAATGTAAAAGAAAACGGTCAGTTGCATATCCTTTCGCCTGTCCAGTAGTAACTAAAAAAGGCCAGTCAGAAGATTGAAGAAGTAAAAGTTCACGCGCTGCTTGGTTAAGTAGTCCACGAATCAAACCTTCCGAATGGCTAAATTTTTTTACTATCTCTTCCATTAATTTTTCCACTTCGTAGATATATGGCCAAAACCACTCGGTTTCCGGATTATACCAGACATAATGTTTTCCCCCGTTACCCCAAGAGGATTCGGGTAAATCAACCACTTCTTTCGGACTATAAATATTAAGATATTCACTTAAAGTCATTGCTTTAATCTGTGGATTAAAATACATTTTTCTTACTATTTCTTTTATCCAGGAAATCCCTTCAAACCACCAATGCCCAAAAAGTTCGGTATCATACGGGGAAACCACAATCCCGAAACCTCCACTTTTTTTTCTAAAATTAACTAAGAGGTCCTCCACTAAATGGTTAAAATGGTCAGCATTTTCGTTAATCCTTGAGATTGTATTTTCGGGAACATAAATCTGTTTAAAACCTAAATCAAGTTTCCGGTCAGTAATCCGCCAATATTGTAAACCGGAATCCGAATCTTTTTTATGGAATTCACGATAATTCCCATCACCTGGATAACCCCATTCACCTGACCAAACCTGCAGTCCAGTTTCTTTATTTCGGGAAAAAACTACACAGCCACTTTTCAAGAAATAAGGAAGAAAACTCGTCCCCCGACTTTTTTTCTCATATTCAATTTTTGGTGCCCTCACTTTCCCATAAGGACCAACTCTTTTTTCTGCCTGATAACTCTCCATTCCTTCTAAAGCATGCGTATCACAAATAAAATATTCTATCCCTTGTTCAACCAGAAATTCATCTAAAGCCGGTTTAAAATATTTTTTCCTTCTCTCTTCAAAAGAGTATCCCGGACGGTAACCACATTCTGGTAACCAAAAACCACGCGGCCTTTTCCCAAAATACTTACGATAAGTTTCAATCCCCAATTTAATCTGTGCATAAATTGAAGAATCACGTTTTAATAACGGAAAATAACCATGCGTTGCCGCGCTAGTTAAGATTTCAATACAGTTTTCTTCCTGTAATCTCCGTAAAGCACCAATCAGGTCACATCGGTAGCGTTCGTAATAACTCTTTTTGATTTGAGAAAAAATTGTTCTATAGAAAATGGCTAACCGCTCGTAAGCATAATCCATCCGGGAAGAAAATTTTTTTATATCCTTCTCCGCGCGTTCAATTTCTTTATCTAAAAACTGCTCAAACCGCTTCTGCAAATAAGAGTCATTCAGTTGTTCCAGAAGCACCGGAGTAATACTTAAGACAAATTTTGCTTTAATTCCTTCATTTTGTAAATCGTAAAGAATATCTAAGAGAGGAATATAGGTTTCCATTAAACCTTCAAAAAGCCATTCTTCACCGAAGGGCCATTCCCCAGCTTTTCGGACAAATGGAATATGACTGTGAAGAACCAAAGTAAAAGCACCTACCGGCTCATTTTTCATCATTGGAAACTCCTTTCTTCAGGAAGAAATCTTTTGCGTTAAGAATATTCTTTCTCCCATCATTAATCGCCTGCTTGGTTAATTCCATTAAAGATAAATTTGTTCTTTTATTTAACACTGAAATAAGTAAATATAAATTCAAACCACTAACTAATTCACATTTAATATTTTCTTCTTCCATTTTTTTAACTACGGAAAGCGCAATATTACATGGTGTCCCCCCGCACATATCAGTCAAAATAATTACCCCTTCCGGACAATCCCACTCATATATTCTTTCCCTAATTTTTTGTTTAAGCAACTCTGGCTCCTGCTCAGAAGAAAAAGAGAAAGAATAAACATTATCCTGTAGACCAAGGATTTCTAACGCTGATTCCAACATCTTTTCCCCAAAATTACCACGCGTAAGTAAAATTACACCAATCATTATTTTCAATCCCGGTTAATATCTCGGTGCAAAAGTTTAAGCATATATTTTTCCTTTTTTAAAAATTCTTGCAAAGCATTAGCCACTACCACTGAACGATGTTTCCCTCCCGTACAACCTATTCCAATCGTCAAATAAGATTTCCCTTCTCTAATATACCAAGGAATGAGAAATTCAATCAAGGAAAAAAATTTTTTTAAAAAATTTTTTCCTACCGGATTAGCTAAAACATATTTTTGAATTTTTTTTTCATTCCCGTCAAGATTACGCAACGAATTTTTATATTGCGGATTAGGCAAAAAACGCACATCAAAAATTAAATCCGCATCCGGTGGTAACCCATACTTATAGCCAAAAGAAACTACTGACAAATTAAGAATTTCTCTCTCCGTTGGTCTAAGAAGTGTAGCAACTACTTCTTTCAACTCCCCGGAAGTTAAATTGCTCGTATCAATAATTTTATCCGCCCTTGCTTTGATTTCAGTTAACCTTTTCCTTTCTTCACGGATACTCTCAACAATACTTTTACCCAGAGGATGCCTCCGCCGCGTCTCGGAATACCGCCGAACTAAAACCCGTGTATTCGCTTCAAGAAAAACAATTTTATAATTAAATCCTTGGCGTTTTAATTCACTTAATGAATCAAAAAATGTATCTAAAAATTCACCTTCCCGAATATCAATACCTAAGGCTACTTTGTTTAATCTACCTTCAGACTGACTGACAATTTCACTAAATTTTGGAATTAAAGTAGTAGGAAGATTATCTACACAAAAAAAACCCATATCTTCAAAGGATTTAAGTGCCTGACTTTTCCCCGCACCCGAAATACCAGTAATGATAAAAAAATCAACATTCATTTTTTATTTTTAAATTGAAATTTATTTTTTCGCATCAATTGAATTAAGTGTTTATCTAATTCTCGTGCTGAATAATATCCTTTACTTTTTAATCGTTGGTTCATCGCCGCCACTTCAATCAAAACAGCAATATTTCTTCCTGGGCGCACCGGGATAACCAGCTCCGGTACCTTCACTCCTAAAATTTCGGTATATTTTTCTTCTAAACCTAAACGTTCATATTCTCGTGATTCATCCCATTCTTCTAAACGAATTACCAATTCAATACGTGTACGGTCAAGCACTGCACCCATACCAAAAAGTGTGCGTACATCAATTATTCCTAACCCACGAATTTCCATATGATGAGAAATAATCTCTTTACCCGAACCAATAAGCACACCACCCGGTTTTTGCCGTATTTCTACAACATCATCAGTAACTAACATATGTCCACGCTCAACCAACTCTAAGGCAGTTTCGCTTTTCCCAATCGCACTTTCCCCAAGGATTAATACACCTAAACCATATACATCAATTAAGGTTCCGTGCATCATAATAAGGGGAGCAAGTTTTTCTTCTAAATAAGCAATCAATTCAGTAATAAACGGTGGTGTAGAAAGAGAAGTCACAAAAAGTGAAACCTTATATTGCTCGGCAATAGTAATTAACTCTTTTATTGGTTTTACATTACGCGTAACAATTGCACAAGGAGGTTCGTAAGAAAAGAATTTGTCCAAAATTTTAATTCTTTCCTTTTTCGTTAAAGAGTGAAGATAACTATGTTCACCACCACCAATAATTTGTATCCGTTCATAACGAAAATATTTAAAATAGCCAGTCAAAGTTAATCCCGGACGGTTTATTTCCGTCACCGTAATTTGTCGTTTTAAACCTTTCTCCCCGGCTAATAATTTTAAACACAAATCTTTACTCTTGTCCTTAAACAATTCCTCAACACTTAATTGAGCCACTTGTCTAATATTTATCCTCCTCACTGATAATCCTAACTACTTCTTCCGGGCTGGTTGCCTCCTTTAAAGTTTGACGGAAAAATTTATCTTTCAAGAGACGCGATATTTTTGCTAACGCTTTCAAATGTGTCCCCGCAGCTTCAGCCGGAGCAAGAAGAAGAAAAACTAAATATACTGGTTCACCATCTAAAGCATCAAATTCAATACCTTTCTTGGAAATACCAAAAGCAGCAACAATTTCATTTACCGTTTCCGTTTTCCCATGGGGAATAGCCACTCCTTGACCAATACCAGTGGAACCAAGTTGTTCTCGTTCCATAATGATTTTCACTACTTCCCCTACATCTTTCACTTTCTTTGCTTTGGCTAAAAGTCCAACTAACTCAGTGATTACTTCTTTTTTTGTTTGACTTTCTAAATCGGTAACAATTGCTTCTCGACAGAGAAAATCTAAAATTTTCATCTCTAACTCCTTCTTAATTAAAGCTGAAATTTTTCTCCAAAATATAATTTTCTTGCTTCGGCATTAGCCAGAAGTTCTTCGGCACTACCTTGGAAAAGAATTTTCCCTTGATGAATTAAATAAGCACGGTCAGTAATCTTCAAAGTATCCCGCACATTATGGTCAGTAATTAAAATTCCAATTTCTTTTTTCCTTAAGATGCCAATAAGATCCTGTATCTCACTCACCGCAATTGGATCAATTCCTGTAAATGGTTCGTCTAAAAGAAGAATTTTTGGTTCAATAACTAAAGCACGTGCTATTTCACAGCGTCTTCTCTCGCCACCTGAAAGAAAACTTGCTTTCTGCTTAGCCAAATGAGTTAATCCAAACTCTTCCAGAAGGAGAAGTAACCTTTTCTTTTGTTCCTTTTTTGTCAAAGGTAAAGTCTCTAAGATAGATAAAATATTTTCTTCAACTGTTAATCCCCGAAATATTGAAGATTCCTGGGGCAAATAACCAATTCCTTTCCGTGCTTTCTGATAGGTAGGTAAATGAGTAATTTCTTTATCCTCCAGATAAATTTTTCCTTCCTCGGGACGAACTAAGCCGATAAGCATATGAAAAATTGTAGTTTTTCCTGCCCCATTCGGTCCAAGAAGACCTACAATTTCTTTATCCGATAATGCTAAGCTAACTCCATCAACAACACGCCGAGATGAATATTTTTTAACTAAATTTTCTGTCCAAAGTTTCATAATGCGATAGTCTAAAAGTGATTAGTAGCTGACCTCTTTTAGACTCTTAGACTGTTTACTCCGGATAAGTAATTATACCTTGCATATTCCCTTCAAAGGATATTCGTTTCTCAGCAAGATAGAAAATAACTTTTTCTGCCCGGTATTCTCCTTTTCGTTTATCTTCACTCTGGTAAACTACAGGTGGGCCACTGGTAAGAATTAGTTTTTCTTCCTGAGCATAATAATATGCTTCTTCGCTAAATGCATAATTTTTGTCTTGTTCAATTTTTACCTTACCTTTCGCTTCCACCTTTCCCTCTTTTTCGTAAAAGATAATTTTCTCGGCGGTAACTTTTACTTTTCCCTCCTGCACATCTCCTAAGAAGAGAGCAGCATTACTTTTTGCTTCCGCAATTTGTTCTTTTTCATCGTAGCAAAGATAATCAGTAAGCAGAATAAATTTTTCCTTATTAAATTTTACTTTGTTTTTAAATTCAACTACTCCTTTCTCCTGGAAAATATCCATTTTTTCGCTTACGATAGTAAACTTTCTTATCGGATTAAAAGAAGAAGCATTCTGTTTAATAGAAATATGGATTAAATCGGGTGTCGTTTCCAGCCCTTCACCTTTAATTAAAGTTTCGTTTCGTTTTACTTCTACAAATGAAGAAGAAAAAATTTTCTTTTCTTGACTTAAGTAGTTAACTTCGTTGGTATTTATTTTTGTCTTTTCTCTCAATGATTCTATCTGGACATTGTCTTTCCCTTCCATTTGCTTTTTTTTCCCGTCAACTTTTCCCGTATTTGCACGCAAAGAGGAAACCGGTTTATTATTTTTGTAAAACTTAACCAAAAAATTTTTTAAAAAAATTTCATTTGTTATTTTGTTTATCTCCGCTTTTTCCGCCTGCATTTCCCATAATCTTTCTCCTTCTACAAAATGGCTAAGTTGGAAAGAAGTAATCGTTTCTTTTTGGGAAAATAGTGGAATTGCATTCAGAATGAGAAAAAAAGTAAAGATAATTGTTTTCATCGTAGATATTCACATACTGTTTTCCGCCATAAATTTTTTGCTTTCAGCACTATTTCAATAACTTCACGGAATACCCCTCCCCCACCTGGGAAAGGAGAGATATGATCAACTATTTTCTTCAATTCTTCTGGTGCGTCATTTGGACAGATTGAAAACCCTACTCGTTTTAATACCGGCAAATCCATTAAGTCATCACCGATATAAGCAACTCCTTCCTGTTTTAAAGAAAAATTTTTCAGCACTTCTTTAAAAGCGGACAACTTATCCTGACAATTTTGGTAAACTGCATCAATACCAATTTCTTTTGCTTGTCTTTCTACTTCTTTTGATTCTCTACCGGTTATCCAGACAAATTTTAGACCACTACCTGACTTATGGGCCAAAGCAAAACCAAAACGGTCCTTCACATTCCAGAATTTTACTTCTTCTCCAGAATTTAAGACTACAATTTCTCCTCCAGTAAGCACACCATCAATATCCATACCAATTAGTTTAATTTTTTTTGCCTTTTCTAAAATTTTCTTGTTCATCTATCTTACACAATTCCTTCAGCTAAAAGGTCCCCTTCATCAATAATCCCGACAACTTTCTTTCCTCTATCTATTACCGGAAGATTGTCACAACCTTTTTCTTTAAGAAACCGTGCTGCTTCCACCGCTAACTTATCGGGATTAATCGTCAATGGTTTTTTGGTCATTACTGAAGAAATTTTCTTCTTTAATAAATCCTTATCTCTTTGTAACCCACGTCGTAAATCGCCATCGGTAAAATAACCGACCAATTTACCATTTTTATCTACAACACTTACTGCACCAAGACCTTTCTCGGTCATCACGAATAATGCATCTTTTACCGTTTTATTTTCAAGGATAAGTGGATTATCTTCACCGGAACGCATTATATCTCTCACCTGCCAAAAAAGTTTCTTCCCAATTGTTCCCCCCGGATGAAGGGAAGCAAAATCTTCTTTCTTTAATTTTTTCTTTTCTAAGAGACAAATTGCTAAACTATCACCGAGAGCAAGACAGGCAGTCGTGGAAGCAGTAGGTATCAAATTATAAGGACATGCTTCACGGTCTACTTGAATATCCAAAACCACATCACTAAATTTTGCCAAACGCGATTTTTTATTTCCGGTCATAGTTATCAGTTTTAGCCCCATTTTCTTAACTACAGGCAAAATTTGCGCCAATTCGGCTGTTTCCCCGGAATAAGAAATAGCTAACAGACAATCGTCTTTCATTGCCATTCCCAAGTCACCATGTAATCCTTCTGCCGGATGTAAATAAAATGCTGGTGTCCCTGTAGAAGCTAAAGTAGCGGCAATTTTTCTTCCCACTAAGCCGCTTTTACCCATTCCCGTAACAATCACCCGTCCCCGACAAGAAAAAATTATTTCTACTGCTTTCTCAAAATTTTCATCAAGACGAGAAATTAAATTACGGATTGCCTCGGCTTCAATTTCCAAAACTTTTTTTGCGCATTCAATCGCTTTACCAGTTCTCAACAATCGGTCTAACATATGGTTTAAGAAGTAATTTCAGAAGAAAAAAAAGAATAATCAAAATAATATAGATAATCACCAATGCACGAAGATGCCATTTCCAAGTCGGCATCCAAAAAGGTATAATAGTTAAATTTGCCCCACATTTAGAACAAAATTTTGCTGTCTCTTTATTTTCTTGACCACATTTTGGACATTTCATTTATTTGCTCCCTCATTTTTTATTAGTTGATCAATCGCTTTTAAGTTTACCAAAAGAGCAGATAGTTTATCCAGTTTAAGCATACTTTTCCGGTCAGAAAATGCCTTTTCCGGTTCAGGGTGTACTTCCAGAAAAATTCCATCTATACCACAGGCTACCCCGGCACGAGCAAGGTATTCAATAAATTCACTCTCTCCGCTACTACTTTTGCCTTCTGCTCCTGGTAATTGTATACTATGAGTAACATCAAAAACTACCGGATAACCAAATGAGCGAAGTATCGGCAAACTGCGAAAATCAACAACTAAATTATTGTAGCCAAAACAACTACCCCGCTCGGTTAGAATTATTTTCTTATTCTTTGTAGTTTCTATCTTTTCAATCACATTTTTCATCTCCTCTGGACTTAGAAATTGCCCTTTCTTAATATTTACCACCTTACCACTATGCCCTACGGCTAAAAGCAAATCGGTCTGCCGACAAAGAAAAGCCGGTACTTGCAGAACATCAACTACTTCCGAAACCGGCTCTACTTCCGAAACTTGATGCACATCAGTAAGTAAAGGTACTTGAAATGTTTTCCTTACTTTTTCTAAAATTTTTAGCCCTTTTTCCAGTCCCAACCCACGAAATGAACGAATAGAAGAACGGTTCGCCTTATCATAAGAAGATTTGAAAATAAGACTAACCTTAAGTCGAGTAGTAATCTTTTTTAACTTTTCAGCAATAAGAAGCAGCATCTTCTCAGATTCAATCACACACGGTCCGGCAATAAGAACAAAAGGTTTATTCCCACCGAGAATAAGATTACCAATTTTTATTTCCTTTGTTTTTAACATTTATCTTCTTTTTTCTAATATTTTTTCTACTAAAGATAAATCAACAGGTGTTTCTACACTATGAGTATCTTCTTTAACCAAAACAATTCTAATCTTAAATCCATGTTCAAGTATTCGTAACTGTTCCAAATTTTCAATTTTTTCTAAAGTACCTCCCGGGAGAGTAACAAATTTAAGTAAAGATTCCCTTGGATAAACAAAAATACCTATATGTTTATAGAAAGAATGATCTTCAAACATCCCCCCTTGTGGATAGGGTATCGATGCCCGGGAGAAATATAAGGCATACCCATTACGGTCACAAACTATTTTTACCATATTTTCATCAAGAATTTCATTACGGCTTTTTATTTTTACAGCTGCGGTAGTAAGAAATACACTTCTTTCTCTTTTTGCTATCCCGACAACTTTTTCAATTGTTTTTGCTAAAATTAAAGGTTCGTCACCCTGCAGATAAACAATTAAATCAGCGGATATCTTTTTTGCTACTTCCACACAACGTTCGGTGCCGCTTCTCCATTTCTTTGCTGTCATCATTACTTGTGCACCAAATTTTTTTGCCTTTTCTAAAATTCGTTGGTCATCAGTAGCAATAATCAAGTCATTAAAAAACTTAACCTTTCTTGCTTCTTCCCAGACCCATTGGACCATTGGTTTACCAAGAAGTAAAGCTAAAGGTTTACCCGGATAACGAGTTGAACCATACCTCACCGGAATAATCCCAACAATCCTCATTTTTCGTTTAGCGTCCCTTTCTCAAATTATCAACATTTTGCTTGCTCCAATTGCTTCTTTCAATTCTTGAGGTGCAACGGTTGCAGTACCCAGTTTGCCGACGACAATACCAGCTGCAAAATTAGCTAAATAAGCAGAATCACGTATACTCAATCCACTGGCAATACCTAAACTTAAAACACTTACTACCGTATCTCCAGCACCGGTAACATCATAAACTTCTTTTGCTGCTGTCGGTATCTTCGTAATTTGCAATTTATCCTTGCCCCTCACAGAGGGGCGGGATTTAGAAGCAAAAGAAAAAGGGAGTTTATCACCTCTTTGGAAAAGCATCATTCCTTTTTCGCCAAGAGTAATTAAAACTGCCGAACAATTCAATTTTTTCAAAATTTTTTCCCCTAATTTTTCAATATCTTTCCCAGAATTTACTTGGTGCCAATGCATTCCGGCCATTGCTTCCGCAAGATTAGGTGTAATAATTGTTACTTTCCGGTAGCAAAGAAAATGTTCCACTTTCGGGTCAACAATTATCATTTTGGAATAAGTATGAGCAAGACGAATAACTTGGTTAAGAAGAAAAGGATTAACTACACCTTTACCATAATCAGAAATAACTATCACTTCAATTTGGAAAATAATCTTCTTTAAATAGGTCAAAATTTTTTCGCTTATTGAATGGGAAAGACAGGTTCTCTCTTCCCAATCACAACGCACAACCTGCTGATGATGAGCAATGACTCTTGTTTTTAATGTAGTTGGACGAGATTGTTCTAAAATAACGCCCTCAATGTTCACTCCCCATTCCGTTAATTCACTAATCAACTCCTTACCCAGATTATCCGTGCCAACAATACCACTTAAAAAAACTTTACCTCCTAAAGTAGCAATGTTATTCGCTACATTACCCGCACCACCAGGCATCGTCTTTTCATTGGTCACTTCCACTACCGGTACTGGTGCCTCGGGTGAGATACGGGAGACCTTACCATATATATATTTATCCACCATCAAATCACCAAGTACAAAGATTTTTGTTTTCGGAAAACGGTCAACAAATTGCCGAAGTTTATCTTTTTTGCTCATTTTAGAGTTGCTTCCTTTTCTCTTTCAATTAAAAGACGATACAACAGAGGGAACAAAATTTCATGGTGTCCCAAAAAAATGTATCCTTTGCCTTCTCCTACCTGCGTAGGACGACGAACAATGTTTTCCCGAGGACGATAATGGTCATAAAGGTCAAAATTTGCCGTAGTAAAATTTTTTATTTTATACCCAAGATTAAGGGCTAAATTCAGTGCTTTAAGAAATATTTCCGGTAAGATTACTGCTGAACCAAAATTAAGCACTACTCCACCATTAGCAAGATTAGTTACTTCTTCAGCAAATTTCAAAAAGTCAAGATAACTTGTTTTACCCCAAGCCGCACCGTCACAACCTGGATGTTGATAAATTATATCTGTACCAATTGCTACATGCACAGTTGCCGGGATACCCAATTTCTTTGCTTGGGCTAAGAGACTGTAATCGGAATAAGGAAATTTATTTTTCAGCATTGCCTTCCCGACCGCTTCCCCCAAACCGAAATTTTCTTTTGCTGCTTCCGTTATTGTTTGATTTAAAAAAGTTGCTGTCTCTTTCGCCATACCAAATTTTCCCTTTTTAAGATTTTCTTCCACATTTTCTGAAGTTTCTCCCTGATAAGCGATTTCAAAATCGTGGACGGGACCCGCGCCATTTAGAGCCAGCAAAGTAACAAATCCTTTCTTCATCAAATCAATAAGTAAAAGTGAAAGACCACATTTGATTATATGTGCACCGCACATAAAAATTATTGGTTTATTTTTCTTCCGAGCAAAAGAAATAAATTTTACCAAATTTTGTAAATCTTTTCCAGCAAGTATTCTTGGTAACGAGTTAATAAATTTATCTTTTACGCCGAAAGAATAAACAAAATCTTTTGTTTTTACTTTACTTTTTCTCTCTTTTAAAGAATAAGTTTTTACTTTAGACAAATCAATTTTGAGGTGATTACTTTCTGAGGTGATTATCTCTTTCATCGGAAAAACTTTCCTAACTTTTAATTTCTATTAGTTCAGCGTCAATTGACCCAATCGGTATTTTTGTCCGCATTAAGACCGGCATTTTTTTTTCGTCAGCAGTTAACCAAATAAGAATTCTTCCTCTATGCTGAAATATACCTTCATATTTTAAAAATGGTTCAATTAGCCAACAACTAAACTTACCCGCCGGTACTTTCACTTCTTCCCGATTTGAAATTTTAACTTCCAGTTGCCAATTTTTTCCATTATTATTTACCTCAAGAAAATAAGTTTCTCCGAGAGTAAAATTTTGTGTGCGCATGAAATATAGTCCAGAAAGAACATCTTGCACATACGGACTAATGACAATTTTTTCATTTTTTCCTCCCACAAGAGCGAAACCTTTCTCTTGGTCAAAGATAACTTTTTCATCATTTGTATACCTACCTTCTTTCAGGTGTTTTTCATAACCAAGTGAACATAAACTTTCTATATCCATCCAGGATTCGTTATAATCTCTCACTTTATAAAAAAGATCAAAAAATGAATTTGTCCGCGTATGAGAAATAATCCGGTAGGCCTGACGTCCATTAATCACAATTTTCTCCGGAATTTCTAAGGTTGCCCAACCACCTGGAATTATCCCCCATTTGAGAATAAAAAGTAAACTTTCGCCCACTTGAAAACTTTGATTTTCTAATTTTCTCCAAATAAACCTAGGCGAAGAACTTCCTTCAGTGAGAGAAAATACTTTTTCTTCACCGAAAGCATAGCGTCCACTTAAAAATAAAATAATGAGCAAGAAACCAATTAGAGCGAGATATTCCTTATTTTTGCGGAATAACTTAAAGTCAAAAAAACTAACTTTTTCTCCATTAAATTTTGTTAAACAGGGGAAAAAGGGTGGCACGCTCCGGCTATACCGCTGATACTCTTCACAAAAAATTTTTTCTAATTCTTTTTCTTCAGCAAGAATCTGGAAAGAATAAATTAGCCCAAAACCAGATAAAAAAATTAGCCAAATTATACTACTGCGTAACCAATATTCAAAAGAACTACCCGCTAAACAAAAACCAAAACCAAGAAGAAAACTACCCAAATATAAAGGATGTCGCACATAGGCATAGGGACCAGATGTGCAGAGTTCTTTTGCTTTGTGCAAATAACCAGAGGCCCAAAATCTTAAGAGCAAACCCAAAAAGGCAATTTCAATACCAAGTACCAAAAAAAATAACGAAGCCGGACGAACTAAAAAAAGATAAAATAAAGCAAAAAGGTACCCCCAGGTAACCCGCCAGCGGGTTACATATTTTTTCATTAGAGTGATAAATCTTTCAAAATCCATTCTACCGCCTCAGATAATCCCGGAGCAATATGTTCCGGTTCCTCTTTCCAAGTATGCCGCATATATTCATACTCACCTTTCCCATAACCAGTAAGCACTAAGATACCTTTCGCTCCTACACGGTGTGCCCATTCAACATCTTTAATTCGGTCACCAACGACATAACAGTCCTTAAGATGGAGATTAAAATCTTTCGCTGCTTGTTCAAGCATACCCGTTTTTGGTTTACGGCAGGAACAATTATCTTCCGGACTGTGCGGACAGAAATATATTTTATCCAAATGTGCATCTTCTTCAAGCAATAATTTTTCCATCTTCTTGTTAATAATCTTAATCATCTCCGGAAGAAAAAAACCACGTGCTACACCTGACTGATTAGTTGCCACAATTACTAAAATATTATTTTCATTCAACTTTCTTATTGCCTTAGCTACACCAGGAAGCAAAATGAAACGGTCCGGATGATTTAAGTAACCCATCTCCTCATTTATTGTTCCATCTCGATCCAAAAATACGGTAATTCTTTTATTCATCTTTACAATTTTATTTTAGCTTCTTTTTCACACTTTTTCTTCTTGAGAGTTTTGGGGTTCACCCTCAAGGGCTCCCGAAACTCATCATTTCTCATTTTTTCCAGCGATTATGCACCCAAAACCAATAATGCGGATATTTCCTAATCCAACTTTCTATAATTTTACTAAAAAGAAAAGTATTAAGCAAAAATTCCTCGCGAATTTTATCACTGGTTCTTAACTTTAGAGGTTTCTCAATATGAATTTCAATTTTTCCGTCTTCTTTACGGAGACTATAAATAGGAATAACCCCTGCCCCAGCTCTTCTTGCCAACAAGGCAACTATCGGTGAAGTAGCTGCTGGACGATTAAAAAAATCAATATAGAGGTTTCCTTCGGTTATCCTCTGGTCAAGTAAAACATAAAGTAAACGATTTGCTCTTAACCAATTCAATGCTTGCCCGATACTATCCTCAGCAAAAATAATTTTTGTTCCGCTTGATTTGCGAACTTGATTAACCAGATGGTCAACTAAAGGATTTTCTAAAGGACGAGCAATTGCCAATAGCGGATAACCTTTTAAGGAAAGAGCAGCGTGTACAATTTCCCAATTACAGAAGTGTGCCGAAAAAAGAATACATCCTTTACCCAAAGTTAAACTTTCTTTTAAATATTCTTCACCAGATATTCTTACATAACGGAACAAATTATCATAATTTAATTGCTCAATTTTAACAAATTCACCGGCAGTTATTCCGATATTTCCCCATACTTTTTGTGCAACTTGCAATTTTTCTTGTTCTTTTTTTTCTGGGAATGCATATTTAAGATTATCCATCACTATTTTTCTTCTACCCGGGAGAAAATACTGAATAAACAGTCCTAAAAAGTATCCTGCCCGTTGTGCCCAATTCCAAGGTAAAAGAAAAAAAATATTTTTTCCAATACAGGCAAGAAGGTATCCTATCCACAAACTTGTTTTATTTTTTCTTCCCAAATCTCTTTACCTCGGAGGATTTTTAATTCTATTTCCAAAATATATATCCGTTTAAAGAAACTGTCCAATTCGGGAGAGATAAATTTTTTTAATTTTACTTCATCTTTTGCGGTAGTTATAATTAAATCTTCCCCTTCAGGCAAAAGGGAAAAATCTCCCTCCCGATACCAATGATGGTCAGGAAAATTAAATCGCTCAATTACCTTTGCACCTAATTTTTCTACTGTTTTTTCAAAAGCATAGGGATTACCAACTGAGGAAAGAAGAATAACTTCCTTATTCTGCAAAAAATCGGTCTCCAAAATTGGTAAATTATTAGCTAACAAATGCAAACCTAAAGGCTGGAAGATACTTTCTACAATCAACACTTGTGGACAGATTCTCTTTAAATATTGATACCATTCTTTTAATTCTTTGAGGGTAATTAAATTAATATTGGTTAAAAGAATTAAATTTGCTCTTTTTAGACCCGAGAGCGGTTCCCGCAGAGTGCCGAGAGGAAAAAGCGGTTCATTCTCCAAAGGGGTCAAACTGTCCAAACAGACAATATCCAAATCTCTTTTTAAAGACCAGTGCTGGAATCCGTCATCAAGGATTGCTACTTCCGAATTAAATTTTTCCTTTGCTAAGAGTCCAGATTCATATCTATTTTTCCCAATAATTACTGGCACACCTTTTAATTTACTGGCTAAGAGATAAGGTTCATCGCCTGTCTCTTCCGGAGTAAAGAAAATTTTTTCTCCATCAGAAATTATGCATGAATTTTGAATCTTGAATCTTGAATCTTGAATCTTACGACCGTAACCTCGACTTAACACTGCTACTTTCTTTTCTTGGGCTAATTCTTTGGCTAAACTCATTACTACTGTCGTTTTCCCCGTTCCGCCAACGGTAATATTTCCAATACTGATGACTTTTATTTCTAATTTTCTACTCTTTGTAAATGTATGTCTAATTTTTACGGATAGCCGATATAGGACTGAGAGAATAAATAAAATAATTTTTAAAAAGATTCTTGTCACTTTCTTCTTTTTTCCCAAAAGTTTGAAAGTTGGATAATCTTCCGCGATACCAATTCCATCCACCCAGAAAATACTTTTCAAGCATTCTTCTAAATGTTTTGCTGCATTATGCGTAATAAATTGCTACGGATAATTTCTTCATCTTATATAACGACAGAATTTTCTTGAGTAATGTGAAAATAACACATAGTCACCCGAAGTAGTAATAAGTGGGTAATCCTTTTCTTGTTTCCTAAAGAGAGTATCGTAATCCTTCTTTTTCATTAAACAGAGGAGTTTTTCTTTGTTGTTCAATTTTTGTATAAGAAGATCAATGTTGTTTACCGGCTTGGTTAATGTTCTATCCGAATAAAAGAGAAAAACATTGTTAACCGACCAGAAACCAAAATTGTAATTAAGAACTTCTTCTCCTGCAGGTACTATTTCTTTTACAACACGAGCAATTTCTATTACATCTGAATACCGCTTTTGATTTAATTGAATCGGCGTGACCGTAATTACGAATACTGCAATCAAAAGAACAACAAAGATGATTTTAGTAACAACCAATCTTATAAAATCCCTTCTAAATAGATGATTAAGTAGATAACCGCTAAAAATCGCCATCCCGGAAAAAGCAGGTATTATATACCAGACTTTTTTTGCATTTGCTACGCTCATAATTCCTAATATACTTACAACCCAAAAAATTATCACTAATGTTTCTCTTTTATTTTTTTCCATATCTTTTACCATTTTTGCCGCACCAACAATGGCAAGGGGATACCAAGGGAGATAATAAATTCCTAATTGTTGGAAATAATATAAATATGAATACCAGCGCTGTTCTTCTCTATTTAGTACAAATGCCCTTTCCCAAATTAACCAGCCAAAATGGGTATTAAGGAAAAGTTTTTTATATTTTATATATTCAGCAATATACCATAACCCGGGAAGTAATGCTGAAATTAGAATACTTACGATGAAAATAGGATTGACTATAATTTTCCACTGTTTTGTAAAAATTATATATACTACAATTGCTAGTAAAGGAAATAGTCCCAATATACTTTTTGTCAATATCGCGATACCAATTCCTAATCCCATTAAGAAGAAATATTTTCTTTCTTTTAATCCAAGAATAAATGATAAAATTGCTAATGTAGAAAAAAATGTTAAAGTTACATCAAACATTGCATGACGGGCAAATTTAGTAAAATACTGAGTAGTCAACAATATAAAAGCAGAAAAAAAACCCACCCATTTATCAAAAAGTGTTCTGCTCAATAGATAAACTAAAATAATTGTTCCCACTCCAAACAATGCAGAAAAGAAACGCGCATTATAAGAAGAAATACCAAAAAATTTGAACATTATCGCCATTAACCAGATGTAAAATGGTGTATTCTCAAATGTTGGATTACCATAATAATGCATCGTAATCCAATCCCCGGTCTTTAAAATTTCTTTTGCCTTTTGAGCATAAAAACAGTCATCATAATTGGCTAACTCGCCAAAATCCAATTTGTTCATAATCAACATTGCAGAAAAAAATAAAAGAGAAAATATTTGAAATTTCGGTTCAGAGAGTATCTGTTCGTATTTTCGTAACCAGTACTGTTTCGTGTTTGTACACTATAATATTCAATATTGAAAAACCAGTATTTATTCATCATTTTTTGTTTATATTATTTTAAAAAAATGTTACACTTCTTTTACCAACTCCACAGGACAACTCCCGACGACTTTAGTTAACATCCTTCCCAACTTCAATCCAGCGAGTTTCTTCTTTGACCGACAACCACTAAGACCGCTACAAAAAACCAGACTAACATTCTTATTTCTGAATCACCATAAATATTTTCACTTAAGCCTTCAGTTAAGAAACCAACCAATGCTCCCATTACACCTAATACTATTGAACGAATATTTACATCATTTGCGGTTCGGTAACTCTTATAGGCAAAAACAAATACTGTATACCAAATGAATAAAAAAGCACCTAAACCGATAAGTCCTCTTTCACTGGCAATATGCAAATAATGATTATGGGCATGACAAAAAGTTGTTTTTTCTGGATTCCCCTCGGGTAGATATTTTGGAACGGTAAATCTATAATTATCCAGACCAACGCCAAGCAGAGGATAGTCACGAACAATTCTTAGTGCTACCGACCACATCTGAGGTCGTTTTCCCCAACTATCTATTTCAACAATTTGATGGATTCTCCGAGTTATTTTTGTCTCCGGAAAGAGGAAAAAGAAGAAGAAGTATATCCCAATGAGACCGAGAATGAATCCCTTAACCCATTTGCGATTATAATGCCAAAGGATGAAAATACAACCAATAACAAAACCAATCCATGCACCACGCGTAAAAGTCAGTACCAGAGCTACACACATCAAAGCGAAAGCAATCCAGTGTAAGTATTTTTTACTCCTGCTTTCCTTGGACATCAGTAAAGATGGTAAAAAGAAGAGCATCGCTACCATCAAGTAGCCACCGTAGGTCATATACCATTTTGTCGCCCCTAATCTTCCTTCACTGATTACGAAAAACTTTATTAATCCGTAGAAAACAGTAATCGTAACCAGAACAAAAAGTAAGCGGTTCAATTTTTTTATCTTTAAATAATCTAAGTTGTTAGCCAAAAGAAAAAAAATCATAAACAAAAATGTTTCGCTTGCCAGTTCACGGAAACTACGCCCGGGATTACTCCCCAAAATTGTAGAAATGAAACCTATGGAAAGAAAAAGAATTATTGGCAGATCTACAGGTGTCCTTTGCCAAGAATTAGAGCGATAAAAAAGTTTAATTAGCCAAAAGAGCAAAGCGAAAGAAAATATCATCTGAGTTAAACTGATCGAAAACGGTGAAAAAAAGACAAAACCTAATATACCCCACCAGATAAATTTTTCCATCTTTTCAAGCATAAGTTTTCTAATAGACATGAGAATAAAAATGTGATAGTTTTTCTTAATCCCGTTTAGAAAAAATTACTTTCTTTTCTACTTACCCAATAAATCATAAATCCTGCTCGTTCCTTCAGCCATTTTTTCTACACTGAACTTCTCTTTCACCAGACGATAACCTGCTTGACCCATTTCTTTGGCTTTATCTTCATTTCTCAAGAGAGTAAGTATTGCCTCAGATAGCGCATTAGGATTTCTCAGTGGGACCAAGATACCAGTAATTCCATCTTTAACAATTTCAGGAATACCACCAACATTTGTCGCTACAACTGGTAAACTACCAGCCATCGCCTCCAGAATGGAACTCCCTAATCCTTCCCGAAAGGAAGAAAGAACAAAAATATTCATAATTGATAATATTTGGGGAATGTCGTTCCTAAATCCAGTTAATTGCACATCTTCCCTTAAACCTAAAGACGCTACTGTATCTTCCACGAGAGAGCGTTCTTCTCCTTCCCCAACAAGCAAAAATTGAACCATCGGAAATTGATTCTTAACCAATTTAGCTGCCTGGAGAAAACTTTGATGATCTTTATGGTATCTAGCAAAGACAGCAATGATACCTACAATTTTTTTTGTCTTATCCAGATTTAATTCCTGATAAAGATAATTTCCATTGACATTTTGGAATATTTTCCAATCAATCCCGCTGTAAACCACTTCAATTTTATCTTCTCGAATACCATCTTCAAGGAGGATTTTTCTTATTGCCTGAGATATGGCAATGATTTTATCTACATTTTTATATTTTATTTTACTAAAAAAATTTTTTCTTATATGAAAGTCTACCCGTCTGGAAACTACTGTTTTACAGTTCTTACTTAATTTCGCCGCCATAAGGCCAAGAGCATGAGCATGTGCAGAATGACAATGAACAATCTGGATAGAATATTTTTTTATAATTCTAACTATTTCTTTTACTGCCCATAAATCCCATTCTCCCCCCATTTTGACGGGCAAAACATTCAAATTCCGTTCCTTTGCCCTATAGAGAAGAATACTATCCGGAGGACAGACAAGAAAATTGTTATCCCCGAATGCCTTCAGCCCATCTAATAAATAGAGAACTTGTTGCTGTCCACCACGCCAAGTTTTCGCTGAGTCAATATGTAAAATGTTATACATTTTCCCTTTCAATTTCTTCCATAATCTCCTTGACTTTCTCTCCCATCTTCAAAAAATTCCAAAATAGTAAAGGTTTTCTGGTTAGAAAAGTTCCACATGAAGTAGTTGGTAGATTTCTTCAACTTTTTCCCCTCTCTATTTCCCACAGTTTTACATACTTAACAAATGATGAAAAAGCAGAGAAAAAAGCATAAAAAAGACCGCGGTATCCATCCAGAAAACCAAGTTGGATAAATCCACGGTGGATAAATTCAACCGGCAATCGGACAAATAAAAATAATGAAAATTTTTTACCTTTTTCGTGCCAACGCTGAGCCCCTAAACTCGTGTAAAGATTAAATCGGTCAAAATATTCCCCAATATTAGAGTAACTATAATGCTCAAGGTGACATTTCAAATAACCAACGCAACCATCTAACTTGACTGCTTCGTGTAGTGGTTCAAGGGTAAAATAACCCTTACCCCGTCGGAATAGCCGAAGTTGATAATCAGGATAACAACCTCCAAACTTTAACCAGCGACCAAGGAAATAAAACCGTCGAGGTATGTAAAAACCATCAAATCCTATTTTTTCACTATTTAAAATTGTTATGATTTCCTCCCTCGACTCCGGAGAAATCCGTTCGTCAGCATCTAAACTGAGAACCCATTCAGATTTTGCCTGCTCCAAACCAAAATTTTTGGCTTTGCCGTAGCCTTCCCACTTTATCTCAAATATTCTATCTGTATACTTCCTACAGATTTCTAATGTTCTGTCTTTGCTTCCTGAATCAACAATAATAATTTCTGAAGCCCATTTGACACTTTCCAAACAATCCTGAATGTTTGTTTCTTCATTCTTAGTGATAACTATTACTGAAATTTTCATTTGATTATTCAGATTTTAGGAGTTTATAGTTTCGGTATTCACCAATTCTCCATCCCGTTTGACAAGCAATAAAATCAGATGTTCTATTTCTTATATCTTTAAATGTAATCTTATGGGAACTTTTTGCCAAATCTAATTTCCACTTCCAGTTTTCTACCCTCGCTCGTATTACCTGAGGATGAGTACCCTTAAATTCGGCTAACATATAAGGATCAATGTGCGCAAGATAATCGAATCCTTTCTGTTTGTATTCTTTCTCCCAATTATCTCCGTGATGAAGAGAATCATGATAGCGTTTCTTCTCAGCCATTACTTCTGGCGGGCGCACCCACCCATAATGATAGATATAAGCACCGGTATGTTTAACTTTAAGTTTTTGATTATTTCGGCGAAAACCCTGGGCAGACAACCAAGACTTTATTCCTATCTGGTTACGGATAATACGTATTTCTTGTTGATACCAGTGATAGGAACGAACATAATGCTGATAATCTCCGTAGAAATGAAACCAATGAAAGAGTAGACCTTCTACCCATTCATCATAGAGATACATTTCTAAGCATTTTAATATTTTATCCCAATCTTTCTCATGAACTACTTCATCAGCCTGGAGATAAAAACACCAATCTCCCTGACATTGTTCCAAAGCAATATTAGTTTGCTGAGCAAGAATTTTCCCTTTAGTTTTCAAATTCGGGTCCCAAGAAGATTGAATAATTTTTATCTTCGAATTATTAATAGATTTTACTAATTCTAAAGTATTGTCTTCAGATTTACCAATATTGACAATGAACTCATCAACAATGGGTAAAATTGATTTAATTGATTCTTCCACCGGGAAAGCATATTTTACAGCATCTTTCACAAAAGTAAATCCACTAATTTTCATCGGTCAATTTTCTACTTGGTAATATAACCCCACTCTTCAAGTATAGTCTTCAATTGGAGAGACATTTTTGATGCATCTAATTCTTTCTTGGTTGCGGATATTTCTTTTTCTCTTCCAAAAAATATCCCGGGATGGTCTATTCTCGGGGAACCAGAGATGAAATCAAGTTTGTTTGAACTGATAAAATTTGAATTAAAAAGTGGTAGTCCTAAACTACCACAAAAAATTTCATTAAGAAGTACAGGTTCACCATTAGAATCTAAATTCCACCAAAAATCAGCATTGTCTGGTTCGGTAATAAAAATTATTTCCCCATCACTTAATGTTTTGAATTTAAATGAGTTATCAAATTTTTCAAGAATAACTGATCCTCCATTAGTTTTTACATCATTCAAAATTCCTTTTACTTTAATCTCTCCAATTAATTGTTTATTCATCCCTTTAAATACAAATTTTGAGATAAAATTTTCACCAGTGAAAGTATTCATAATTTTTCTCATTGCTGCAAGCACTTTGGGTTCTTTACTAACAAGATTTCTTAGACAAGGTGAATCTGTTTCCAAATCATAAAGTTCTTCAGGAATGAGTGTTTCGGGAGGAAAACGGTCGCGTGGTCTTAAATTTTGGATATAAAGATATTTGTCTTTCCAACGAATTCCACGATTTCGTGAACCCTGAATGAATAAAACTTCATGCTTAGGGTAATCTCTCCCATCAAGTAAATCCAGCAAACTTTTTCCTCCGAATCCATATGCATTTTTCAGTCCGACAAAATCAGTTATTGTCGGGGCAAGGTCAAGCAGTTGAACTGAATTTTTTATTTTCTTCGGTTTCAATTTTGAAGAGAAATGAAATATTAATGGTACCTTTACATCATCTTCGGTCACCGAAACACCATGAGTATTAAACTTAACTTTTTTCTTTTTCCAAGGACCTCTTTTTGTTGGCCAGTCATAAACTATTGTCCGAAATGTATCCGTATGGTCAGCAGTAAAAATTATTAGTGTATTTTCTTCAAGACCAAGTTTCTTTATCGCCTCAAAAAGTTTACCAAAGTATACATCATGATAGATAACCTCACCAATATAACCAATATAAAGGAAATCAGAGAAAAACTTCTTCAGACCGAACTTTTTAGCTGCTTGCCAAAAATAATGCAGAGGTGGACGATAGGGACCGTGTGGACCATCATAATAAAGAAATAGGAAAAATTTTTGGTTTCCATTTTCTTTAAGCCAATTTATTGTTGTCTCAGTGACATGTAGTGGATTATAACCGGTATGTTCAAGAATAATTGATTGGTCAAAACCAAATTCACAGGAATAACCATGTCCTCCAGTAAAAAGAGAAACCACACCAATTGCGGCAGTGTTATAATTTGCCTTTTTCAACACTGCCGGAAGAGGATTGATTTTTTTAGCATAATATTCATCAGCTATCTGTTGGTCACGAGAATAATAACTAAAGGCCAAAGAACCAATTTCTAGCGGATATTTCGAATGAAGAAGAGAAATTATTGAGGGATGTGTCATATTACTATTCGCAAACGCATTCTCAAAAGTTACCGACTTTTGCATCAAAGTATAAAGATTCGGAGTTATTTCTTCAGTGATACTATCCGGTCGGAACGAATCTACAGTGACCATTAGGATATTTACATCTTCTGAAGATTTCACTTTTTCCATAATTAGTGGATTAGCCCAAAATGCTAAACATTGCTCATCAGAAATTGTTTCCGTTTTAAAAATTATTCTTACTTTCTTCTTTGAAAAATCTTTCAATTCTATCTTGAAATCATCCCATTTCCCTTCACGTTCTTCAATCTTTGGTTTCAAGTATTTGTAGAAATTCTTATAAAACCCATCACCAAATTTCCACGGATAAGGTTTTAAAGGATAAATTTCTTTCTCAAAAATCTTGTTGCTCTTACCCAAACTCAAGTCCTCAATGTAAATAGAGAACCGACAAGAAGCAAGTATCTTTTTTTCAATTGAAGAAATTATTCCAATACCAAAAGTAAGCAAAGGATTTTCTGGAAGTTGTAGTTCATAAGAAATTTCTGACGGTGGAGGAGCAAAAAGAGCATTTCGGTGGTCGGTCTTCATTGGATACCATCCAAGTGAAAGATGAAGATGTAAATTATGATGATGGATTGCTGAATGGTCACTTTTATAAGAATAAGTAGAAAGCAATTCCTTTGCAGAAACAAGATTCCTAATTTTTATTTTTGCTTGAGGAAGATTTTCTATAAAATCAAAATACTTAACTGTTTTAAATGGTAAAGCTTCTAATTCAAGCGAAATTTCTTTCAGTCGTTTGTCATTAGGAACAACGAAAGATAAATAAAATGCTATATATAAGATAAGAAGTGTAACAAAACTATAAAAGAGATATTTAAAAATTTTTTTAATCATTTAATATATAAATGGTAAAACAAATTCAGAAACTATTGTTGACTTTTTATCCTCGCTTATCCACTGAAAAAGTTTCCTCCTTAGTTCATTAGCAACTTGCGGATACTTTTGGAAGATATTTTTTCTTTCCCGAGGGTCATTTTTTAAATCATAAAGTTCGTAAATTATTCCTGAACATGTCGGCATATAGATAAGTTTATAAGTCGGAGTTCTAATCATCCGGTGTTTAGCTACATTTATCAAATTACAATATTCATCTTTTATTACAATTTCCAAATTATAAGTGAAGTCAATTTTGCTTATTCCAGTGATATCTGGATACATAATTCGTTTTTTTTGGTAGGGTCCTTGCGTGATATCACTAAACCAAATACCCGTTTCGGCATAAACAACTAAGTCAAGCGTCTCTTTTTCTCCTTCCAATAAAGGAAGAAGACTTACTCCGTCAATTTTTTCTGGACAAGGTAAGTTGAGCATTTCTAAAATTGTTGGCATCAAGTCAACATCACGGACTAAAGCATCAATTTTTCTTTTCGGATAATTTTTGAAAGGATTATAAATAACAAGTGGAACATTAAGGACATTATCTCCATATAAATGTTCACCGTGACCGATACCCCAACCATTTTCATACAAATTTTCACCGTGGTCACTGGTGACAATGATTATTGTTTTGTTAAGAAGTTTTTCTTTTTCCAAAAATTTGATAATTTTACCAATGGCATCATCCACACTTCTTACCGCACCGTTATAAAGACCTTCAATTTGTTTTCTATCCAATTCGCTAAGATTTTCTTTTTCATAAATTGAAGGTGGTTTATGATATTTATATCTTCCGGTATATTCAGATAATGTATCCATTTTATAATACGGATAAGGTGCAGCGTAGGGAAAATGTGGTGTAGAAAAAAAGAGAAAAAGAAAAAATTTTTTCTTTCTTTGAAATTTTCTTAGCAAATCTTTTGTTTCCTCAGCCAAAAGAAAAGGGTCAGCATTATGGGCAAATTCTTTCAAAACCGGAAAAATTTTTCGTCCGAAGGAATTAGTAATGTAAGGTAACAAAAAATAATGCATCTCTAATGAGCGTTGTTTAAGAAGTGTATAAAAATTAAAATATGGTGTCTTTACTACATCAAATCCGATATTCATTCGGCTGAAAACATCGCCAGCAAAATCGGAGACCACACCAGTTACATAACCTTCTTTACGCAAAATTTCTGGCAACGCACCCCCACGATGTTCACGTTCTTCTTTAGAAGGGAACATATGTCTAACTCCATGGTGATGGGGATATTTTCCAGCAAGAAAAGTAATCACTTGCGGAAATGTCCGTGGTAAAGAAACATAAGCCGAGGTAAAAGTAACCCCCTTATCGGCTAACTGCTGAATATGAGGAGTAATTAAAGAATTTATCCGGTCTTTGCGCAAGGAATCAGTACCAATAATAATAATATTTGGTCCTTCGTTATTCTTCTTTTGATAAACATGTGCATCTAAGGATAAGAGAATAACAGTTACAAAAAAGATTACACCAATAATATGTATTTTCTTTTTTCTCAATTTGAGAAAAGCATTAACCAAAGAGATGAAAAATAAAATAAGAAAAAACCAACCGACAATTTTCAAAATTATAAAGGGAACTTTGTCAGTCAAAAAAATCTGAAAATTTCTTCTCCAACTCAAACGGTCATAAAAAAATTCAGTATATAACTGTGGATATTTTTTAAGATTGTAAATAAAAAAATATAAATGAAAGAAAATTATGCTCCCCAGAAAAGAAAGGTATCTTATCCATTTTTTCTTCAAAAAAGGAAAAAATTCCCAAAATAAATGCAACAATATACTTATGAACAAACCAACTAAGAGATAAAAAAGAAGTACTTCAAATTGAATAAAGAAAATATCTTGCCAGAAATTTTTGAAAATCATTTTCTCTGCCAGTGGATTTTTTACACCCATTACTGCAAGACTACTTCTTTCCAATAGACAAAACAAATAAAGCAGAAAGAAGAAAACTAAACTACTTCCCACCGAGAGGGGATATTCTTTAACTACTTTTCGTATAGACATATTTTTTCCCCAAGATTTCTTTTATTGTTGAATAAACTTGTCCGACAGAAACCATTTTCATACAATTGAAATGACCTAAAGGACATTTTTTGCTCCCATGTAAACTACATGGACGACAGGATAAATCCACTTCTACTACCCGATGCTCAACTCCGTAAGGATAAAAACCTAACTCGTGGGTTGTCGGACCAAAAATTGCTACTGTGGGAACTTTCGTCGCTACCGCAATATGCATCGGTCCGGAATCGTTGGTCAAAAAAATAGTGCACCCAGAAATAAAGGTAATCAACTCTTTCAAGTTCGTCTTCCCGGCAAGGTTAACCACGGAATAACGAATATTCTCTTCTATTTCTTTTGCCAAAGAGAGTTCTTCTTTACTACCAAAAATGACGATTTTTGCCTCATCTTTCTCAATTAACCAATTAGCAACTTGGGCAAAGCGTTCCGCTAACCAACGCTTAGTTGGCCAGACTGAACCCGGATTGATCCCAACAATCAAATCCGTTTCTTTAAGATTATGTTCCTCTAAAAATTTCATTTTTATTCTTTGATCAACATTTAAAGAAAGTTCTTGAGAATATTTTAATCTTTGCACTCCTAAAGGTTTTAACAATTCTAAATTGCGTTTTGAATCGTGCATCCGCCAGTCAAAAGACACAAGGTCAGTAAAAAATATTCGCCCTTCACTGGAGATAAATCCAATTCTTCTCGGAATGCCGACTAAATAGACTAAAAATGCGCTTCGGAAAGAACGATGCGGTAAGATTGCTACATCAAAATTTTCTTTTTTAATTTTTCTTACTAAACGAAAGAAAGAAAAGAGACCTTTCTCTTTACCTCGTTTATCATAAACAATTAATTTATTTACTTCAGGAAATTGGGCAAAAATTTCTTCTATCTCCGGTGTACAGAGAACACTCAAGAAACTGTCAGAGAAATTTTCTTTTGTCTCTTTCACCAAAGAACCAGTCAAAACTGCATCACCCAGATAAGCGGTTTGAATGATCAAAATACGTAAACCTGTTTTTACAGTCAACTGACTCAAAATATCTAAATAGCGATCAAGGGTATGTTTTTTTAATTCTTTAGTCCGTTTTTTTCCATAGACGAGTAAGTAGCGCGCACGAATTGCTTTATTATATTTAATTTTCTTTTTTGCATTAGAAAAGAAACGAATAATATTACTGCGTAGATTATTATGTAAATCAATCAACAAATCATATTTCTCTTTATTTATCTTCTGAATATAGAAAAGTAATCCCTTTTCTTTTTCAAAAGGTATAATTTCATCGAGATAAGGATTATTCTCAAAAAGTGAAACAAACTCTTTTTTGACCAAAAGAGTAATTTTTGCTTCCGGGAAGATTTGTTGCAAATTTTGATATACTGGTGTAGTCAGGACTAAATCACCAAGCGAACTAAGACGAATAACTAAAATTTTCATATTAATGTTTTAATTAATTCAATATTTCTCTTTACTGCACCTTGCTGTTTTCTTACTGTTTGAAAAGCGTTAAGACCGATTTCTTTCCGCAGAATAAATGAACTAAGCAAATTCAAAATTTGTAATTTCAGTTCTTGAACATTTTTCACTTGTATTGCCGCTTTTGCCGAAACCAACATCTCAGCAATTTCTTGAAAACTTTCTATATAAGGTCCAAAAATTACTGGTTTACCTAACGCAGCTGGCTCAAGAAGGTTGTGCCCTCCCCGCGGAACCAAACTTCCTCCAACAAAGACAACCGTTGCTAAAGCGTATGCTTTCATCAGTTCACCGTAAGTATCCCATAAAAGGCAGGTAACTGGTGATTGGTGACTGGTGACTGGTGACTGGCTTCTTCGGATGAAAGAAATATTTTTTGTTTTAAGTAAATTTTCAATTTGAGGAAGATGCTCTAAATGACGAGGAGCAAGAATAAGTTTTAATGCAGGATATTTTTTTAATACCTCCAAGTAAACCTCAAGGATAATTTTTTCCTCACCTTCTCTTGTGCTGCCACATACCCAGATTAAATCATTGGGTTTGAAACCAAATTCTTCAAAATTAGTAACTGGGTAACTGGGTGACTGGGTGACTAGGTCGTATTTCATATTTCCGGTTACTTTTACCTTCTCTGCTACTGCACCAAGAGAAATGATTTGTTCTGCATCAGTAACTCCACGCATAGCAAATAAATCAATAGAAGATAAAATTTTACGAATGAAAGGAAAGAAAATTTTATACCTTTGAAAACTTTTTTTTGATATTCGTCCATTAACTAAGATAATTTTCGTTCCCTTTTTTTTCATCTGCTGAATAAAATTTGGCCAGAGTTCAGTCTCAATTAAAATTAATAAAATTGGTTCAATAAGTAACAATATTTTTTTAATTATCCAACGAAAATCTAAAGGCAAATAGATTACTAAGTTAGCTAAATTTTCCTTTTTGGCCAATTGATTACCTGCCAAAGTGACTGTAGAAAGAAGAAACATTTTTTCTGGAAATAATTCTCGTAAAACAGTAATTAAATATAATCCAATTCTCACTTCACCTACGGAGGCAGTATGTACCCAAATCCAGTTTTTTGAATGAACAATTTTTTCTCTTGTTTCTTGAGGAAAAAATCCTAATCGTTGAACAAAATTAGAAAAAATTTTTCCTTTGCATTTTAAAAAATAAAAAAAGAAGAAAAAAGGAAAACTGAAGTAAAGCAAGAGTTCATATAACCAGTAGTACATTTTTAAATAGACAATTTTACCCCGTTAGAATATCTTAAGTTGGCACAGTTGTATTTTTAAGTGACCAGATTTCTAACAGGGCTTACCAAACGATCGGCTTCCTGAGTAATTAAATTAATTTCTTTTTCTAATTCGGTTATTTTATCTTCCCATCGGTCTTCTTTTTTAACTTCAATTGGGTTACCGTAAATCACTACCGCACGATTAAAAGGAAAAGGTAAGAGGTATTCATCCCAACTATGAGGGATAATTTTTTTATATCTTGCTGAACTGCTTAACGGAACAATTACACTACCGGTCAACTGGGCTAAATAAATAACACCCAGTTTCACTTTGTAAACCGGACCCCGAGGACCATCAACAGCAAAGGCAACATTTTTGCCTTCTTCGATCTTTTCCGCAATACTTCTTGTCGCACTTAACCAACCACGTGTACTTGAACCACGAATACAGAAATAACCAAACTTAGAAAGTATTCTTGTCTGGAGACTTCCATCACGCGAGAGACTGGTCATAATTGCAACTCCTTGGAACCGATGTGTATAAACCAAAAGGAATTGTCGCCCATGCCAGAAACTATAAATGATATTTTTCTTACTTTCTTTTATTCTTTTGACTACTTCATAATTAACAATTTTTATTCTTGATGTTTTCCCAATAAACTGGATAAATAACCAAGCCAACCAAGAAAATATGTACTCTTTAATCACTTTCCCTTTTTTTAAACTTCCTTTGAGAAAACCAAGGAATAACTCCGATCCGAAAACCAAACTGTTCCCTAAGAATATTTTCTTTTTCTAAACCAAGACAACTTAAATCAATTAATTCAAAGATTTTTTCTCTTTTCTCTTTTTCGGATAAATCAAAATTTGCACCCAGTAAATAGTTCTCTTTCTTTGCTTCTTCGTTAACTAACCGGCGAACAAAACGTACTGCCTGTTCTTGGGCAGTTTCAATGATTGCTTGATAAATTTGTGGATAGTTTTCTTCCTCAATAAATTTTACTTTTTTGCCTAAAGTAATTACATAAAGAGTTAAAGCTACCACATTGATTACATTGGAAGTCAATCCTGAAAAAAAACTCTCATTCCAAACATCGGAAAGGTATTCTTTCAGGGTTAAATGAGAGAGAACTTGCTCAGGTTTAAATATCTCATAAAGCGTAGCGGGAAGAATTAAATTTTCTACTTCTTTAATTTTTTCACTGATAATCTTTTTTACTTCAGGAACAATTTCCTTATCACTTTTTTCTTTTAGTTTTTTTTCTACAAAGTAAGAATTTATTTTTAATTTAAATTTTTTAACTTTTCTCACTTTTTATACATTTTGAGGTAATCACCTCTTCTTTTTTCTTAACTCCCATTCGTAAACTAAAGGTGTAGCGATAGCAATCGTAGAATAACTTCCAACAACTACACCAAAAAGTAAAGCAAAAGAAAAATCATGAATGACTTCACCACCAGAGAAAAAAAGAGCTAAAAGAACAAGAAAGACAGTTAAAGAAGTGATAATCGTCCGGGAGAGTGTTTCGTTAATGCTCAGATTAATCAGTTCACCTAAGGGAGGATTTCGGTGTAAACGCAAATTTTCTCGCATCCGGTCAAAAATTACAATTGTATCATTAATTGAGTATCCAGTTAAAGTTAAAAGTGCAGAAATTACTAAGATAGTTATTTCCTTATTTAGCAAAGAAAAAATACCTAAAGTAGCAAATACATCGTGAGCTAAAGCGATTACCCCGGCTGTACCCCAGAGTGTAGATTTGAACCGGAAAGCAACATAAATAATTATACCCAGCAAGGAAAGTAAAATTGCCAAACTGGCACGTCTAATTAAATGCTCACCGATTGCTGGACCAACATATTCACTCCGCACAATTTCAAAATAGTTTTCACCAAAACTTTGAATTAAGCCTTTTTGAATTTTCCCGATTATTTCCGATTCATCCTCTAGAATTTCTTTACGGGATTCATCTTGACTAGGTAGTTTTGTCCTGATGATTACACTCTGGTGATCGGGAAAACTTTGCAATTCAAAAACATTTATTCCCTGTTCAGGTAATATTTTTCGTAACTGTTCCAAAGAAGGAAGTTCTTTGAATTTTATTTCGGTGAGTGTACCACCAGTAAAATCAATGCCCAGTTTTGGTCCACCTTTAAGAATTAACGACAACATCCCACTAAGAATAAGAACACCGGAAATAAAGAAAAAGATATATCTCTTTCCTACAAAATCAATATTTGTTTTTTTAAAGAATTCCATCTTAGATACTTAAATGTTTAACCGTCCTTCCTGTAAGAATGAAATCATATGTCGTTTTTGTGGCTACTAAGGCAGTAAACATGCTGATTATAAGTCCTAAAGTTAAAGTCACTGCAAATCCCTTAACCGGGCCCGTCCCAAACTGGAAAAGGAAAACCGCCGCAATTAAAGTTGTAAGGTTACCATCAAGGATAGCCGGAAATGCTCGTTGATACCCTAAATCTATTGCTACCCGCACGGTTTTCCCTTGACGCAATTCCTCACGGATACGCTCAAAAATTAATACATTAGCATCTACCGCCATACCCAGAGAAAGGATAACCCCCGCAATTCCCGGTAAGGTTAAAGTTGCTCGTAAATAAGCCATTGCTCCCAAGAGCAAAATTAAATTTAAAACAAGAGCAAGGTCGGCAATTAATCCGGAAAGACGGTAATAGACAAACATAAAAACGAATACTAACAAACCTCCCAAAATTGTTGCTTGTATTCCTCGCCGGATAGAATCTTCACCCAAAGAAGGTCCAACAGTGCGTTCTTCAATAATTTTCACCGGTGCCGGTAAAGCACCAGCACGCAAGACAATCGCTAAATTTTTTGCTTCGTCTTCAGTAAAATTTCCTTCAATGATGGCATTCCCATCAGGAATTCGTGTCCGAATAACCGGTGCCGATTGGATAATATTATCCAGAACAATTGCTAAATTTTTTCCTACATTTAACCCGGTAGTTTGAGCAAAAATTTTTGCCCCTTCTTTATTAAACTTTAACCCGACATAAGGAAAACCATATTCACCACCGATTTTTACTTCCGCATTCACTAAATAAGCACCAGTAATTTCCGGTGTTGACTTAACCAAATAGTATCCTTCTCTCCCGGGCAGAAGAACATACCCTGTAGGAACTAATGTTTTTACCTCTTCTTGAATTTTAGGTAACTCTTCCCAAAAAAGATTTAATTCGCGTATTTTTTCGGCAACTTTACTGATTACCCCGGTATTTTCTACCAGACGAAATTCTAAAAGTGCGGTCTTACCAATTATTTCCTTTGCTCGCTCTGGCTCTCTCACTCCTGGTAGTTGTAAAGCAATCCATTTCTCTCCTTGACGGACAATCATTGGTTCAGCAACACCAAACTGGTCAATACGATTACGAATAATCTCTAAAGCGCGGTCAGTTGCATCCGAGACTGATGCATCCGCTTCAAGTTTCGTTGTATCTACTTCCAAAACTAAATGCATCCCTCCGCGTAAATCTAAACCTAAGTTTAAAATTTTATTTAGTATTTTATCTTTACTTTTTTCCCGTTGGATACGCTCAGCTAAAGGTAGACGATACCAAGTATAGGTAGGATAAAGAAGATAAATAGACAAAGCTAAAATACCCAAAATGAGATAAATTTTTATTTTCAATGGGCTGGACATCTTTTGTCTTAAGAGAGCATTTCTCCTTCTGAACTAACCACTTCCGCTACCGCTGAACGGGCAAGTTGTATTTTTGTCTCTTCAGTAATTTTTACTTCTAAGATATTCCCTTTAATGTTCACAATTGTTCCATATATTCCACCATTAGTAAGAATATGGTCACCTTTTTTTAATGCGGAAAGCATTTTTTGATGTTCACGCATTTTTTTCTGTTGCGGACGAATAAGGAGGAAATAAAAAATTACGAAAATTAAGATTAAAGGGAAAAAACTGGTAAACATTCCTGTCCCTGGCGAAACTTCTTGTCTACTTTGTGCAAAAACATAATTATTCACTTGCCACCTCCATAGAAAAATATTTACATGCCTGTCAGAAAATTATTTTCTCGTCGGTCCGCCTAAGGCGGATTGATTTCACATCCATCTGTCTCCGACGAATATTATATTTCTTTGTAGGGGTCACCCGCCTGCCAGCCGTCGGGCAGAGATTTATCCGACCCGTTTTATTGTCGGGCTCCGATTTATCGGAACCTCTACAATTTTCTGACGCCCTAAAATATTTAGCGAAAAAATCTTTCTTTTCTTTTGAAAAACAATTTTTCACAATACTTTTCTGGATAAGTTTTAGTAATTTTACCATAAAATGTAAGTTATGTAAAGTGTTTAAACGCAAAGCAAGAACTTCTCCAGCACGGTAAAGATGGGAAAGATATGCCCGCGTATAGTTAAGACAAACTGGACAGTTACATTCTTCATCTAAGGGACGGAAATCGTTACGGTAAATTGCATTTTTGATATTAATTTTCCCCAAGGTAGTAAATAACTGTCCATTACGCGCATTCCGGGTCGGCTGTACACAGTCAAATAGGTCAATACCCAATTCAACCGCTTCCCAAATATCTTCCGGTGTTCCTACACCCATTAAATAATGGCAAGAATTTTCCGGAAGCAAAGGAATAGTATTTTCAATTATCTGATACATTTTTTCTTTCGGCTCACCAACTGCTAATCCACCTAAAGCATAACCATCGAAACCTATTTCCATTATTTTTAGGGTACTTTCTTTCCGTAAATCTGAATAGACCGACCCTTGAATTATTCCAAATAGTTGTTGCTGATTGCCCTCTTTATTCTTGGTCTGGAATTGTTTTTTGCAGCGTTTTGCCCAATCAAGGGTTAACTCCATTGATTTTTTTGCATAACCATAATCACAAGGATAAGGTGGACATTCATCAAAACACATCAGAATATCGGCACCAAGAGCCATCTGTATTTTAATTGATTTTTCTGGAGTAAAAAAATGTTCGCTACCATCTAACGGATAAGAAAACTTCACTCCTTCCGGAGTAATTTTGCGTAAACTACTTAAACTAAAGACCTGGAATCCACCAGAATCAGTAAGAATTACTCTATCCCAGTGCATAAAATTATGTAAACCTCCGGCCTTTTCAATTATTTCTATTCCCGGACGAAAATATAGATGGTAAGCATTACCCTGGATAATTTGCACATCTGCTTGTTTTAGCTCTTCAGAAGAAAGAGTTTTCACTGTTCCTTGTGTACCTACGGGAATAAAAACTGGTGTTTCTATTTCTCCGTGTGCAGTAAAAATCTTGCCAATCCGTGCTTTCTTTTCTTTATCTTTCTGAAGAATTTCAAAATTTGTTGACACTGATTTCATAGATTTTTAACGACAGATTACACCGATTTTAACTATCTACTATAAACTATCAACCATCAACTAACTTATAAACATCGCATCACCATAACTGTAAAAACGATAATTTTTTTCTTTTGCCTCCTGATAAAGTTGTAAAACTTTTTCTTGTCCAATAAAGGAAGAAATCAGAATTAAATTCGTTGATTTTGGTAAATGGAAATTAGTAATTAATCCGTCAATAATTTGGAATTGATAACCCGGATAAATGTAAAAATTAGTATAACCTTTACTGGGTTGAAGAATTCCGTTTTTAGTCTGCCCTTCAAGAACTCTCACTACCGAGGTACCACAAGCAACAACTTTTTTATTTTTTTTCTTAGAAAAGTTAATTGCCTCTACCGTTTCGGAGGGAAGAAAAAAATATTCTTCCTCCAAGTGATGTTTACGAATATCTTCACTTTTTACTGGCTGAAAAGTTGCTGGACCGATGTGAAGCAAAAGTGAAACGACCTCTACTCCTTTGTTTACTAACTTTTTTAAAAGTTCTTGCGTAAAATGTAAACCGGCAGTAGGTGCGGCTATGGCTCCTTCTTCTTGTGCATACACCGTCTGGTATCTTTCTCGGTCAAGTAGCTTATTTTTATCATTGTTCCCCTTTCTTTTAATATACGAAGGTAAGGGTACTTCACCAATCTCCTCTAAGAAAGAATAAACTGGAAAATTGAACTCTAAAACCAAACATTCTTTAGTTTTTTCCTTAATTATTGCTTGCAAACTTTCTGGAAAAAATATTTTTTTCTCTAAAGTAACCTGTGAATTAACTAATGCTTTCCACAGTTTTGGACTAATCTTATCTAAAAGTAAAACTTCTATCATACCGCCTGTATCTTTTTTACCAATAAGCCTTGCCGGAATAACCTTTGTCCGGTTAAGCACAAGACAGTCTCCCGGAGAAAAATAATTCACTATTTCCGAAAAAAATCGATGTTCAACTTTGTTTTCTTTCCGGTGATAAACCAAAAGTCGTGACTTATCCCGTTCTGCTGAAGGATACTGCGCAATCAGTCCTTTCGCTAAAAAATAATCATAACTCTCTAAATCGAAATCTTTTTCTTTTATTTCTATACCCACTTTCTTTTTCCTTCAAACTAAACTTTTATTTTTTAAGCGAATTAAATATTTTTCGGAGATCCGCTAAAGCGGTGATAGGCAAAAAATGAAACTTTAGTCTACTTTTTTCAATTTTGTCCCTGGATAATAATACTTTATAATTTCTTTATAATCATATCCTTGCAAACCCATCCCCCGTGCACCCCACTGGCATAAACCTACTCCATGCCCCCATCCTTTACCTTTAAACTGGTAAACATCACTGTAAGTTTTTATTTCAAAGAAAGTACTGCGTATATTCTCCTGACCGAAAAATAAACGAAATTGGTTAGTAGAAAGAATATATTTTTTCCCTCTTCCATCAGTAATCCTCAATTTGCTTACTCTCCCTTCATTACCTTCTTTGTAGATTTCTATCTTTTTAATTTCTTTTATTGGATACCCTTTCTTTTTTAAAACTGAAACAATTTTCTTTTTACTTAAACTATACTCCCAATAGTATCGGGGATCATCTTCACAAAATTTGCACTTTACACCTTCAAGATACTCTGGATTATGAGAACTATACCAGACATTACTTGGTTTCTCCGTATATCCACCGCAAATAGAATGAAAAAAAGCATCAATTGGCTCATCTTGATAAACAAGAATTACTCCCCGAGTAGTATCAACTGCTTTATTGGTGCGTGGACTTTCACCGGCTAAACCGAGATAAACTTGACAATGAACACTATCACAGAGATGAAAATTTTCTCCCGAATGTTTGGTCAAATTTTTTAAAGCATAAGTTCTTGAAATAATTGCCTGAGCTTTAAGTGTTTCTTCGGGCCAGTTCGGTGAAATCTCTGGCAACATTACTCCATAGAGATATTCTTCTAAATCAAGTCGGTTAATTACGGTAAATCTATATTTTGATTTTTTTATTAAAATTAAAGAACTGCGATAACCTCGCCCATTAACCTTTATATGTCCCGAGGAAATAATTTCTACCCGGGAACCAAAGTTCTTATTCCCAATCTGTAATCCACTTTTAGTAGCGATAACTGGATAGTTTCCGGCAGAAAAATTGATTTTTTTACCTTTACTTAAAACTTTAATTTCATTTTCTCCGCCGATATTTATCCGATTTACATTACATAAAATACCAATTTCTACAGTTACATCGGAACTAACCGCCAAGACCACTGAAAAAGAAAATATGTTTATTAAATAAAAAAAAGAAAAAATAAACTTATTCGTTTAATTTCTCACTCCAAATTTTATTTTGTTAATCTTACCTTCGTCCAAAAAGTTTAAAAAGTAAAGTCAGAATTATACTAATGATAATACAGGTAGTCAACGGAAAATAGAAACGAAAATTTTCTCTCTCAATCCGGATATCACCGGGTAATTTTCCTAACTTATTCAAAAAGGGTATATTAGATATCTTCTCCCCAAAAAGTAAAAATATACCAATCAGAATAAACAACAAACCAAGAAAAATAAAAATTCTACCCATCAGATTCATTATTCGTGAACATTCGTGTAACTTAAATTCGTATTCATTCGTGTTTCCTTCATACTATAGAGACAACCACAATACTTTTGTGAATACAGACCGAATTCTTTGGCTTTTCTTTTCTCCAGATAATAATTATTCCGAAAATCCTGATAATAAAATTTTACTCCAGTTTTTTCTTCTAATTCTTTACCAACTTTTTTAATCTCTTCGTGTTTCTGTTGGGGACTGGAAAGAAGTGAACTGCTAAAATAAGTAAAACCATTCTCCTGGGCATATTTTGCCGTCTTCTCTAACCTCAAACGATAACAGAAAAGATGACGCTTTTCCGCATCTTCAGCAAATCCCTTTACCGCAGTTAACCATTCTTCCTGACTATAATCATCATTATAAATTACCGGGAATCTTAACTCTTCACTTAACCGCTTAACCGCTTCCTGCCGCTTCATATACTCTTCTAAAGGATAAATATTCGGATTAAACCAGAAAGCAGTAATCAAAAATTTATCTTTCAACTCTTCAAAAATACCTAATCCGCAAATCGCACAACAAAAATGTAAAAGTAATTTCTCCATAAGTTAAACAATCCCACAAGAATACTTAAACGATTTACACGCTCACCTTTATCCTTCCTCTCCCCTTGAGGGAGAGGGGATGGGTGAGGGGTGAAAAGTAGATAAACTATCGCAAACTAAAAGAAGTGCGTTAACATTCACCGATAATCGGTTTTTCTCTTAGTTTGTTGTTAGCAGGGATACTTTATACAGATTCATATTGAAGGATTTTTAACTGGTCGGGTTTTATTCTGGCACTCAGATTGAGTATTTCAACACCTATTACTTTGCCCTCTGCGTTGAAGTCTAGAATTACACCCGGCTGTACTTCTTCAGATTCTACAATGGAAGATTCATCCAATCGGAAATAAAGGGCATCGTTTTCTTTGTCTACTTTTAATCTCATTTTTGCCTCCTTACCCTGCGGTCAAAAAATACGGTTATCACCTTTTGTGGTGAAAGATGCGGATTTACAACCACATGGAGAATTCGTTCACCATGCTCTGAAATGCTTTTGAAATAATGGATATTCTTGTCTTCTCCTATATTTTTCCAATCAGGGTTATCAATAGTTCGCCGTACCCATTCCTCTGGAATATTGCGTTCCTTCAACATATCTTGAGTATGTACTGATAGTTTAATATCCATAGTCTTATTATACCATAAATGAACCACACTTGATTAAAGCGTCTTATAAAGTAGAGCCAATATATTTGTAAGTAACTTGATAAGGAAGATTATCTCTTATTACTGACAGCAAATTACTAAGTGCGACTTTTGTGCCTTCTGTAAATATTTTGGAATATCTTTCACTTTCTATAATCTCATGTAAAATAAAATAGTATCTTTTAATTACTTTCCGTGCTTCTTCGCTTACAAGGTCTGCTATAAAGTCTCTATCTGTATTAGATAATTTTTGCCTTGAATAGAGCGTTATTAGCCACATTTTCGGTTTATCTGACTTGCTAAATGCCATTCCCCCCTCCATAAATAAATCCTACCCGCAATGAGCAGATAATATATTCAGAAAAAAATAATTGAAAAATAGAACTGTTCCCTTTTTTTGTCAAATGTCAAGACACGACCCCAATTATATCAAATATCAAGGTTTTACACCTATTCCTTAACTATTCCTAATATTTTACCTAAATCTATTGGCATTTTTGGAACACTTTCGTCTCCAAATAATTCCTTAAGCTTTCCATCAACTTCTTCATTGATACGTTTTCCAATGTAGAAACATAATTCCCGAATATCTCTTATGTAATCTAATGTAAATGCTCTCGTTGAGACCGTTACACTTACTCCAATAGATTTATGTTTCAATGGTTCAGCCATTTCAACTCCATTTGGGTAAACAACAACTTTACGTATATCAAAATCACTATGCGCAATCATTTTATGCCTATAATTTACTAAATCATCATGGATTCGCTGAAACTTACTATTTAGAAATATCTTCCATTTTTCTCCTAATGAACCAAACCGGGTATTGGGGTCGTGTCTTGACATTTGAATTTTATATTTCTGTCTCCATCAGATGTAGTTTCTTATCTAAAGTTACATTGATTTTGCGTTCTTCTTCAATTCTTTTTACAGTTTTACTTATGCCCGAATAATGTATTCCACCAAACAGTTCTGAAATCGCATTTAAACTCATCTCAGTGTATTTCCTCAAAAGATATATAGCTACTTTCCTTGCTTCACTCTTTTGTCTGAAAACTTCATCAACCATTTTCTCGTAGAATTTACACACCAGTTCCAATATCTTTTGCTTTGATTTCCTTATCTTAAGTTTTCTGCTTGAAGGAATTTCTCTTGACAATTTCTGGTTCTTTATCCGTTCTTTTATTCTCTGAGTAAATTCTTTTACCCCAAGGATAACACCAGCATAAATATCTTTTTTGTATCTCTCCCAATCAATACCTTTGCCTTGATAACAAAATTCTTTATACTTTTTTTGTGAAATAGATTTTTCCTCACTGAATTGTCTTAATATCGTTTCTCTATCAACTAAGGTGGATTTTCTTAAACCAATATAATCTTGGAAACTTGACCATCGGTAATCTTCAAGTTGTTTTACAATCTTTGCCCTCAATGGATTTAAATGGATATATCGACTTAATTCAAGCAAATAATTGTTCTTATCTACCAATAATGCTTTGTATCTTCCTTGAAATAGATGTCCGGCACGTTTGTATTTTCTATTGAAATAAATCGTATAAGTTGTTTGTATGAAATGCATCGTTTTAGTAATATTTGCCTCTGGGGTTTCTACCAACCAGTGATAATGATTAGGCATAAGCGAGTAACAATACACTATTAAAGAATATTTTGTCTTTGCTTGTTCAAAAATCTCTATGAGTTTTTCATAATCCTCATCGTCGCAAAAAACCGCTTTCCTTTCATTTCCTCTCGCTGTTATATGATACAGAGCACTTTTAAATTCTATTCTGATTGCCCTTGCCATAATTTAAAGTATTTTACAAAATATTTGTCAAATGTCAAGACACGACCCCAATTATACAATGAGCGAGTTAAATAAAATTATTTTATTTTTTTAAGTAGGTCTGAAACTTTCCCTAATAATTCCGCTAAATAACCAAGTATTGTTCCTGCTATCGCACCCTTTCCTACAGTTAACAAATTAAATCCGTTTTCCCTAAACATAAATACGATGGCGACAATAAATCCAATAATAATCCCGAGAGTTAAGCCACCCCAAACAGCATTTCTTCCCCGCCAATATATTATTAGTAAGATAGCAGATGCTATGCCGAGGATACCCCAACTGATAAGGCTTGTCATAGTTTTTTTAAAATAATTTTATTTAGTGAGCAAATCGGATAGACCGTGTTAGGTGCCGTTGGCATTTTTTGCTATGTTTTTTGTAATACTGATAGTGCTGATAGTGTATGTTTAGTATGTTTAGGGTCAGGTCTTGATTATAGATTCTATTTCTTTAAGTACTCCATCCAGACCCTTGCCCCTATCTCGCCCTAATTCTATGATGGGATAAACAATCCCTGAATATTCTATTCGCAACCGCTTTGCCATAATTATATGTTAGAATTTTAAAGTGTAAAATCAAGAACTGACCCCTATTGATTATTGTAAAGAAATCAGACAGCGATATCACCCTCTTCTATAACTGTTTTAACTACTTGTAAACATTCAAAAGTTGCATCATCGTTAAGGACAATTTTATCATTATCGAGTGATATAAATTTGGGATCTGGGAGATGAAGGAAAATGGATAAAAAATGCTTTGTGTTTTCCTGACTTGCTGGAAAAATACGACCATCCCAGTTATGAGCGAAACAATCTCGAGCGTATTTCAACGCATCAAATTTATTCCAATCGACCTTTTTAAATAACCCTCTTTGGCTACCTTTTGGTGACTTTATTTCTTCCCACTGAGATTCAACAAGATTTGATTGTAAAAAGGAAAAATAGTAGATAACAGATAAACCTCGAATAAAATTTTTGAGTAATTGTTGTTCGCTGGGATCATTAGCAAGATTCAAATCAATATGAGATTCTCTATCAACTGCAGATAAGAGTATTGTATCAATTAAACTTATTCTGACGTGATTTAATCGTTTAAGAGCATCTTGTCGATCCTTCGGGTCAGTTGACATATTTAAATCCTTTCTTTGAATAAAAATATAGCATGCTACTTAACTTGTTCATAGACAAACTGGTTCGTTTATCCCAACTCTGGCTGAACAGTCAGAAATCCCCTTCCCAATGATAACTTTGTCACTCATCAATTTCTTATTTTAGAATAGTTCTTTACCTGTCCGGTCAGAATTTTTTGGTGGAAGAAGACCCCGCCCCTTATCCTGAAAGATGATACATTCCCAAAGTTTCTCTTCGCATCTCTTTCTTTTTTAAGTAAATGGTAAAGTATTCTGAGAGGGGCGGGGTAAACCTAAATGACGATAGGCGTTTTCGGTAGCGATACGTCCGCGGGCAGTACGGGAAAGGAATCCGATTTGAATGAGATAAGGTTCATAGACATCAGTGAGCGTATCCACTTCTTCGGAAACGGCAACTGCCAGAGTTTCAATCCCGACCGGACCACCGGAAAATTTTTCCATTATCGTCAACAATATTTTTCTATCCATTGAATCCAACCCGGCAGTATCCACTTCTAACGAACCTAACGAATCTTCGGCAATTTTGCGGGTAATTATTCCTTGTCCTTTGACTTCGGCAAAATCACGGATTCTCCGTAAGAGACGGTTAGCAACCCGCGGGGTTGCCCGGGAACGACCGGCAATAATTTCTGCACCCTCATCTTCAATTTTTATTTCCAAGAGTTTTGCTGACCGGAGCACAATCTTCTTCAATTCGTCAAAGGTATAAAAGTTTAAATGCCCGATAATCCCAAATCTTTCTCTTAAAGGACTGGTGAGCAGACCGGCACGGGTAGTCGCTCCGACTAAAGTAAAACGCGGTAAAGGGAGACGCATATTCCGCGCACTTGCACCTTCACCGATAATAATGTCTAATTTGAACTCTTCCATCGCCGGGTACAATGCTTCCTCAACTAAACGATTCAGCCGATGAATTTCGTCAACAAAGAAAACATCACCGTCAGTTAAATTGGAAAGGATTGCCGCAAGGTCACCGACCCGTTCTAATGCCGGTCCGGAGGTGGGACGAATATTTACATTTAATTCGTGGGCAATAATGTAAGCAAGAGTCGTTTTCCCTAATCCGGGAGGACTGTAAAATAAACAGTGGTCTAAAGGTTCTTTTCTTTGTTTTGCCGCCTGGATAAATATACGCAGGTTATCTTTTAATTTATCCTGTCCGACAAATTCGTTTAATGTCTTTGGACGCAGGGTAAAATCAATTTTTTCTTCTTCCGGAGTAATTTCAGTAGTAAGAATGCGGTCTTTCATTTAATTAGTTATATGATTACAACGATAAAATAACGATGTCAGCGATGATTCCAGCGATAAGCAACTGACTCTATCTCTGTAATCGGTGCCTTTATCGCCGAAATCAAAGTATTCCGTGCAACCCTTAGCGGTTAAATTTTTTTAATGCTTGGGTAACTAAATCTTCAGCGGATAATTTATTTTTCTGGCTACTCGCTGAACTAAGCACTTCTTCAACTGCTTCCCGTGCTTGGAACTCTCTATACCCAAGTGCGACTAAACCAGCAATCGCATCAAGGATTTCTCGTGCTTCTGTTTCTATTCCTTCTTTCTCTTCACAGATTATCCATTCTTTAATTTTTTCTTTTAATTCCAGTATAATTTTTTCGGCAGTTTTCTTACCAATACCGGGGATAGTGGTCAAATAAGAAATCTCTTTACTGGAGACCGTTTTTTTAAATCTTACTGGCGGGCAATGGGAAACAACTGATAGCGCAATCCTTGGACCGACATCCGGAACATCTAAAAGATAACCAAAAAGTTGTCTTTCTTCACGAGTAAGAAAACCATAAATCTGTTGTGTATTTTCCCGCACATGAAAGTAAGTATAAAGTTTAAGTGGTTGATTTATTTTCGGCAATTTTTCGTAAGTAGTCAGCGGGACAAAAATCTGGTAACCGATACCATTTACGGCTAAAGTGATTTCTTCTCTACTCTTATCAGCTAAAGTGCCTTCTAAAAAGTTATACATTTGTTTAATCACGAATTAACACGAATTATCAATTCATAAATATTCACGAATCTACTTTATTCGCTTAAATTCGTTATCATATTTTGCGTTATAAAGATGACAGAGGGCTACGGCTAAAGCGTCACTTACATCATCAGGTCCGGATACTTTAGATAAATTAAGACAAAGTTTAACCATTTTCTGCACCTGTGATTTCATTGCTCTACCCTGCCCGGTAAGTGCTTGTTTAACCTGTAAAGGTGTATATTCAAATACCGGAATTCCTGCTTCCGCAGCGGTAAGCAAGATGATTCCTTGACTCTGCCCAACCACGATTGCGGTTTTCACATTCTGGGCAAAAAAAAGTTGCTCCATTACGATACAGGAAGGTTTATCTTCTTGTATAATTTTTTTTAATTCAGAATAAATCTTTTTTAATCTCTCCGGAAGTGCAGATTTGTTATCGGTCTCTATACATCCGTAACTTTGAACTCTTAACTCGGAGTTTATCCCGCCTTTGGCGGGACTCTTCGCGATTTGTTCTATTGTTCCCCAACCACAACGAGCGATACCCGGGTCAATACCAAGAATAGTCATTTATTCTGTTTACCGTTTTCCGTTTTTCGCTATTCCGTTAATTCACACCGCTGATACTACTTTCTCCATCACTGCTTTCGGGATATCAAAATTAGCATAGACATTTTTTACATCTTCGTGTTCTTCTAAAGCATTCATTAAAGCAAGCATTGTTTCTGCTTTTTTCTCATCCAATTTTATGTATGATTGCGGAAAGAAAGTTATTTCGGTACTGCTTAAAGGAATTTTCTTTTCTTCCAGTATTTTTTTTACTTTTTCAAAGTCCTCAGGCAGAGTAATAATTTCATAGAGGTCTTCATCATCAGTACGCACATCTTCTGCACCCGCATCCAGAGCTATGGAAATCAATTCATCTTCTCCAATTTTACTTTTTTCTACCGCAAGATATCCTTTCTTTTTGAACATCCAAGAAACGCAACCGCTTTCACCTAAATTGCCATTATGCTCAGAGAAAATACGCCGGATTTCTGCGGTTGTCCGATTACGATTATCAGTAGTTGCTTCAACAATTACGGCTACACCACCCGGACCGTAACCTTCATAGACCACTTCTTCATAAATTGCTCCCGGTATTTCGCCGGTACCTCGCTGGATTGCTCGTTTGATATTTTCTGCGGGCATATTTTCTGTTCGTGCATCATCAATTGCTTTCCTTAAGCGTGGATTATGTTCTGGATTACCACCACCTTCCCGTGCCGCAATAGTAATTTCCCGAATGAGTTTAGTAAAAATTCTTCCCCTTTTTGCATCCTGGGCCATCTTCCGATGTTTTATTCCTGCCCATTTTGAATGTCCAGACATATTTTTATCCTCCAAATGCACTGATTACACAGATTTTTTAGAGAACGATTACATTCACCCCGTTAGATAGTAAACATCTAACGGGGCAAGGATACTTCCTCAATGTTTAATCTGTGCAATCTTTGTTTTAATCGGTATAATCAAAGACCGTTGAATGGAATTTTCTAAACGGTCACATTATACAAAAAAATTCTTCTTTTCGCAAACCCCGTAAAAATAAAATTATACGGGGCAAATAAAAAAACCGCTAACATCCTTCGGTAAACTTCCTTCGGTGAACTCAGGGTCTGAACCCGTTGAAGACAGGACTGAACCTACCGAAGTCTTCCGACATCAGCGGTTAAAAAACATTTTCTAATTTCTTACGCTTTTAAAATCCAAATCCTACCCCAAAGAGAATTTGTCCCATTGACATTGTTATACGATCAGTTTCGTTTGCTCTATCCCTATCAAATGAAAATGTACTGACCGAAAAAAGGTATTCCCCAAATATTCCAGTTGATTTATCAATCATTATTCTCATCCCAATAGGTATTCTCACTATAAACCCAAGAGATGTTTGGTCAAGTGGCGTTCTAAATACAGGACCAGGATAGTAATATTGATAGATATAAGGAGAGGTAACCTTATTAAAACTTAATCCCAACCCAAACCCCAAATACGGTTGAATAGATTTATCACTAAAGCGTACTAAAATGTCCCCAGAAAAATTAAGTGTAGTTACTTTTAGATAATCATCAACATAAAACTCAAAATTATAAGTTTTTGTATCGTTAAGAATGATGGTTGTTTTTTGTCTTTTTAATTGTTTTGAGATAAAAGACATTTCAAAGTCAAAACCCAAATTTTTTTCAAAAATCCCAAACCGAATTCCTAAAGGCACAGATGCATTTGTTTCTAATTCTTCAAAACTTATTTTCTTATAAGGACGGGAAGTATAAGAAGCCACACCACCCCCATCTATATCAAATGATAGTTCCCCTTCACCAAGGTTGTAATAATTATTTTCAAATATCAAATCCATTTTCCCACTGCTTGCACCAAGAAATAGATGAAAAAATCCTTCGGTTTTTCTTTTATAAACTACCGGTGTCGGCTCCGGATATCCCGGTCGTGGTGGCGCTATTGCCACATCTGACCATATTTTTTCTATTTCTACCGATGCGGCAGTGAGCACTTCTGCGGTTTGCGTCTTTATTACTCTTGCGTTCACTTCAACCAGATTATCTCCAATATCTACAAGTGTACCAGTAATAATTGCCTCAACACCTAAAACTTTTCCCAGTTGTTTAGTAGTTTCAACATCGATTATACCGGTTGTTTCTAAATGAAGTTCCTGAAGCACTTTTTCCAGAAGTTCTCTTTCAATAATTTGAAGTTTTTTCAGTTTAACTAATCGGGTAGTCAGTCGTTCAGCAACAATTTTTCCACCTTCAGATTTTCTTTGGTCAGTATAACTGAACGGAATAATCGCAACTTTTGGCTGGGTTAAAAATGCTGCTGCTTCAGAAAGTTCTTTAGCTATTTTATTATAAGCATCTTCTTTAGCAAAAAGATTGACCGAAAAAATACTAATCAACAAAAAACTACAAAATATTTTCTTGACCATTTAATTATTTATCTCCAGTGTTTTAATTTTAATATATCTTTATTCATTTTGTCAAGAATAAAGGAATGTAATTTTTCTTACATTATTAAAGGGATAAGACGTCTATTTAAGGGGATTAAATTTCCTTTGTTCAATGATTAAAAGATTACGTTTGGCTAATTCAAAATTAGGGTCAATTTCTAATGCTTTCTTGAAACAGTTTACTGCTTTTCCCGGTTGGTTATTTTTAAGATAGAGAGAACCAAGATTATTCCACGATTCTTTGTGTAGAGGGTCAAGTTCAACAATTCGTTCATAGATTTTAATTCCTTTTGCTAAATATTTTTCTGGTTCATACAAATAGAGATTACCAAGTGAAAGATACGCTTCCCGCGAGAGAGGATTGATAAATAATGCTCGCTGATAATTTTTCATTGCTTCTTCCAGTTTACCCGAAAAAAGTGAAACTACCGCCAAATTATAATAAATTTCATCATAACCAAGATTAGCCGATAATGCTTCATTATAAGCCCAGATTGCCTTTTCTTGCTCTCTTAAACGAGCATAAGTATTACCTAACTCATAATTGTTATTTACTTCTAACCGGTGATAGCGATGGGTAGTTTCCAGTTCTCTTTTTGCTTCTAAAAGACGATTCTGACGATTCAATTTAAAACCTTTAAAATAGTGAATTTCACCTAAAAAAAAGCGGCAGTTGTTAAAGATAAGAAGAAAGAAAAAAAATAAGATTAACCCCACAAGCCAAACTTTATTTTTCAGGGATAAATTCACACCTGAATTTTTTTCGCGGTGAATACCAAAATTAGCTAAAATTCCCAGATACCAAAAGAAAAAGAAAGCGGGCACAGCAAAATGTAAAGAAACATTCAAAAGATTATCTACAAGGAAAGCAGTAATCCCAGCAGAAAGAGCAAAAATAAACATCTTTTCTTTTGAGGTAATTACCTCTTTTTCAAAAGGATACTTATATAAAGAATGAACCCAACGATAAAAAATTAACCAAAGCCAAAAGAAAATACCCAAACCGATAATTCCGGTCTGGGAAACAATTTCTAAAATTTCATTATGGGCATTATTTGCATGGGTACGGAAATTTTTATAGGGTTCAATAAATAAATATTTTCCCTGGTAAAAAGGGTAAAAGAGTTCAAAAGTTCCCCAACCTTTACCTAAGAGAGGATGCTCTTTCACCATATCCCAAGCACAGGACCAAATAAGAAAACGCTGATGGAGAGGTCCGTAGGCAGTTTTTTTTGCTTCTTTGATTTCAGTTAAGCGTTCAATTACACTTGGTCCATACCCAGCTACTTTACTACGCGGGAAAAAAAAGGCAAAAAGAATAAAAAGGGATAAGAGTAAACTTAAACGAGATTTATTCTTCTGAATGAACTTTTTTTCATAACGGAAAAGATGGAAAAATAAATAAAACAATCCAACGAAAAGTCCTAACCAAGAAGAACGGGTTAAAGTACAAAGTAACGCCCAGAAAAGAACAAAGTTTATAAAAAGATAGAATAGACGAATATCCCTTTTCTCACTTAAAAGATATTCAGTAAAAGTTAAAGGAAGAATAAGGATAAGAAACGGAGAAAGAAAGTTAGGATTACCAAAAGTGGAGACACAACGTCCACCGAAAGGATTTAATACTTTCGGCCAGATTAGTTCTATACCAAAATATTGTAAGATACCGTAAATGGAAGCAATAACTGCTACTAAATAAGATAAACGAACAACTTTCCAAATGAACCCTTTTTTCTCAAGAAAAAAAATTGCTGCATAATAAACTAAAAACCAATTTACTAAAAGAAAAAGAAAATTTCGTGACCCTTCACTGAAAATGCTTAATCTAAGTTGATGAGAGAAACTGCTAAAAAGACCATTCCTAACAAATCCGGGGTACCGAAGAAAGAAAGAATGAACCCAGGAAAGAAAGGCAATAAAAAGAAAAAGTAATAACGGTTTATCTATAGGGGTAGAAAAAAGGACAATTTTTTTCTTTTTTAAACTATCAATAAGATAAAGTCCCCAGAGGGAAACAATACATATATTCAATAAGACAATTTGGAAATAATAAGGATTACGCGTTAAATCAGTAAAAAAAATTAGCGGCGCAACCAGAATGAAAATGTAGATTAGCCACTTTCTCATTTACGCATTCTTTGGTGAGTAATTTCCCAGAGTCGCTGTGCTTCTTGGTCATAAGGATGGATTTCGGAAACTTTCTTCCAAGCTAAAGATGCTTCCGGAAGACGGTTTTGTTGTTGATAAAGGATAGCTAAATTACGCCAAGATTCAACTGAATTCGGGTTAACTGCAATTGCTTTTTTATAGAATTCTTCCGCTTCTTTAATTCTACCCTGATGATAAACAAGATTACCTAAATTAACATAAGTCTCGTGATTTTCATGCCAGTGATTGAGATGCCAGTTTTCTCTCAAAATATTGTGGTAGGATTTTCGGCATTCCTCTGCTTCAAGGTCAGCACGATATATCTCTTCCGCTTTGGCCAAATTGCCCAACTGAATATATATCCAAACCATCCGATGATAATTAGGCGAAAAAACCGGGTCAATCGTCCGATATTTTTCAAAATTTTCTAACGCTTTTTGCCAAAATATTTTTGCTTTCTCCATATTCCCTTGATTTCTTGCCCAGTCACCAAGTTTTAAATAGAGCGAACCAACTTGATGATGCATCTGTACATAATTCGGTGCGATGCGCCGCAAATCATCATATTTATCAATCGCTCGTTGGGCATCATTACGGTATTCTTCGTAAATATTCAACGCCGGATTTAAACGAAATTCACGGTTACCTAATTCAATATCTTGAGCATATTTTTGTTGAAAGTGGGTAATTAAAGCGGGAGAAATTTTTCGGTCACCCCATTCGGGATGATAGGTTTTTTCCATCTGGAAACGGTCATTGAAAACATTACCCATAAAATAATGTGCCATTGGGAAAAAGGGATTACGTTTGGCCACTTCGTTATATTGTTGAAGAGCATAGTTCCATTCCCCCCGTTTAGAAAAGAAGATAGCAATATTGTGATGAATATCCGCTTGGAAAAAACCATAGAATAGTTTTACTAAAAATATTGCCGAAAACAAAATAGCGAATTGTAAAACTGTCTTCAGAAAAATTAGAGATGTAGGAGGCCTACTAATCCCAACAGAATTACCTTTAATGGAAATAGATTTTCCTCCTGTTTCTTGAAGGGAAAGCCTTCCAATTAACCCAATTAAAAGCCAGAGGTATATTCCAGAAGAAACAAAACGCAAAGAAACACACATTAGATTATGGATTAGAAGACCAATTAAAGCACTCAAACTACCTAAAAGATAATAAGCATAACTTGGATAAACAAAGAGTCGTTTCTTTTTTACTGAGGGACTAGCCCGAATTTCGGCCATTTGCACATAACGCCGAAGTGCACGAAAACCAAAAATAAGATAAGTGAAAATTAACCAATAAAAGATGCCAAAACCAATTGTTCCCTCATCATACCAGATTTCTAAATGTTCGTTTTCGGGATGGTCACTTTCGGTATTATGTTTTCCTTCAATATGAAAAATTTGTGGTCGCCGGTAACGCGGATAAACAACATAAAAAGTTCCAATTCCAGTACCCTGAATCGGGCGTTTGAGAATCATTTCCCAAGTTGAAAGCCAAGTAAAAACTCTAAACCGAAACGAATTCACATTTTTTTTGAGAAAATAGACTACCGCTCCACTACAAAAGATAAGTAAACCAACGAGGAAAATAATTATTATCCGTCGGAGATTTGTTTTCTGAAAATGAGAAAAATAAATCACTGAAATGAAGAAAAATGAGACAATCCCTGCGGTGTAGCCAATCCATGAAGCCTTAGAATAAGTATAGACAAGGTTAAAAGTTACTAAAAGAAACAAGAAAATTAAAAATTTATTTCGGCTCTTGAAAACCAGTCCTAACAACAATGGCGAAATTACTACTAAAAAATCACCAAAAAAGTTTGGGTTACCAAAAGTAGAAAAAACACGTGGATAAAAAGCACCACGCCAAATAAAGGGATCTAACCCCGGCTCAGGTAAAGGTAGAAAAAATTTACCATCTAAATACTGAATCAACCCATAAACTGCACTTACAGTACAAGCGACAACCAAGAAAGCAAAAAGATGACGAATTTTTTCTTCAGTATTAAACTCAGTTAAAACAATTAAGGCTAAACCAATATAACTAATCCGACGGACAAGTTCAGGAAAACTTGCCTGTTTTAAATGTGTAAATAAAAAGGAAATAATACCAGAAAGAAGAAAAAGAAGCAATGGCAAAACCAGAGTCATTTTATCACTGAAAGGTGAAATATTTTGATTTAGCAGTTTAATAAACCAAAGGGCAAGAAGAATTACCGCACCAATTTGAAGAAGAGTAATTTTAATCTGGCAAGAATCATATGTCCGTAAGTAGAAAGACACTGAAACTAAGAAGTAAAATAGAGGCAACCCCCAATATAATAACCGTTCAGAAGTTCGTGTAGTAAGCATTTTTTTCTCTTAATTTTGTCAGCATCCAAGCCGAAAATAAAATTCGCTCTCCACCTTATCTAAGCTGCCGAGGAAATTCGCACTCCTCCGCCTAAGGCGGACTTACGACCCCGCCCTTTTTATCTCTAAAGCCGAGAGTCGGATTCGAACCGACGACCTGACGCTTACGAAGCGCCTGCTCTACCACTGAGCTACCCCGGCATAAATTTCTAATTTTACATTTTGAATTTAATATAGATAGTGCCAAGAAGCAGAATTGAACCGCCGACGCAGGGCCCCGTAAAATCGCCTTTTAGCAATTAACGAGGTAAAATTTTCAGCCTGCCCCGAAAATTTGCCTTATGGTGCCGCGGGACGGAATCGAACCGCCGACGCAGGGATTTTCAGTCCCTCGCTCTACCAACTGAGCTACCGCGGCAAATTCTTCGGGGTCCCTCGCTCTACTCCGTTAGAAGTATTGCCTTTAACCAATACACTATTTTTAATTTTAATCTGATATGAGTTCCATCCAACACTAAAACTTTTAACGGGGTCTACTTTACCCCGTAAAATTACTTTACGGCGTAGGCTGAGCTACCTCGGCAAAATTTTATTCAGAAAGAATTTTCTCAATTTTTTCTTTCAATAAATTAAGTTCAAATGGCTTAATGATATAATCAACCGCACCAAAAAGTTTCGCATCGTGGTAAGTGGTAACATCAGAAAAAGCAGTAAGCATAAGAATTGGTATCTTACTGGTATCTTTTAGTTGATGAATCTGGCGACATAAACTTATCCCATCAATATCTGGCAAACGAATATCCATAATAATTAGGTCAGGTTTCCCCTCACTAAGCCGTCTAAGCGCTTCGCTTCCGTCACTGGCTAAATCTATCTGATAACCTAACTCAGAAAGAACATTTTCTAACATTTCTTGAATACTAAAATCATCATCAATAACTAATATTTTTTTCATTTTCTAAATGATTACAATGATTTTTTTAAGTCTGATTACGGTGATTTTAATCAATGTAATCCATTCTATAATCACTGTAATCTTTTTTCTTGAGGAAAACGGGGATGAGGGGATTTGAACCCCCGATTTCCAGCTTGACAGGCTGGCGTGTTAAACCAAGCTACACTACATCCCCCTTCTTTTTCGGGACGTTCTAAACCAGACTGAACTACCGCCCCAAAGTCGTGCTCCCCCTGCACCTTTTATGTAAATTCTCCGATGATACCAAACTGTATTCTGTAATTACCCTTTGAACTTCAGTAAAAGATGCGGGGTCACTATTACCTCTTTAATCGGTAGACCATGCCTGCACCTGTGAAGCCTGCACAGGTGTCGCAGGCACAGGTGACCTATCGGGAGGAAGTAAATGGGCGATAGTGGATTCGAACCACTGACCCCTTCCTTGTAAGGGAAGTGCGCTCCCCCTGCGCTAATCGCCCTTCAGGGTAAATCCTTCAGGATGAACCCTTCAATTTGTGGTAATTACCTCTTTTAAAAAATTTTCAAATAATTTCTTTCCCCTAATTTTTTCTTGAAAAGATATTCTTTCTTCTCCTACTTTTTTTCAAGTTTTACTTTTTCAGAATATAGCCACTTTTGTTTTAAAGGCAAGATTAAGAGAATAAAAATATTTATTGACTGAACTTTATCGTTTTAATCTGATATTGATATATTTTACCAATATCTTCAGAAACTGTCCAAACATATTTTCTACTACCGGTTATCCCAGTCAACTTTACTTGTTGATGTTCTTTAGGTGTAGAAAAACCAACAACCGTTAATTTGTCATCCAGACGATGTTTATAGATTTTATTCGTTTCGCTGTCGGCAGTCCAGAGATTCTTACCGTCAGAAAAAATGCCTACTGGACTGGGTCCAGGACTATCATAAATAGCAATTACCGATAGTTGTTCATCAAGTTTATGTTTATAAATTTTATCCTCCCCAGCATCAGTAGACCAAAGATTTACACCATCCCAGTAAAGTGCGGAAGGATTTGTTCCTGGACTATTGTAAGTACTAGCCACAGAAAGTGCGGGATCAAGATTATGACGATATATCTTCCTTGTCCAAGGGTCAGAGATCCAGAGACAATTATCTCCCCAAGTCAATCCTGTCGGATGTAAAGCAGAAAGATAATAACTTTCTTTTACCGTAAAAGAATTATCCAATCGATGTTTATAAATAGTTTGGGTGAACCAACTACTAATCCAGAGATTTTCACCATCAAAAGCTAACGCTGTCGGATGGGAATAAGAAACAGAAAACATAACCGGAGCAATATCCTTAGGAAAGAAAATCCGCAAAACGACAAAACTAATTACTCCAATGAGAACTAAACCCAATCCGGTAGGTAATATTAATTTCAACCCACTCACTGGCTTTCTTAGTGGAATGACCACCTCTTTCCCTGCGGGAACCGGTTTTACTCGTTCAGCAATCTGCTCAGTAAGGGCATTTTTTATTACCCTTAAGACTTCTTCATTTTTGAAAGGTTTAGAAATATAATCACTTGCCCCTTGTTTTACGGTTTGGACGGCGGTCTCTACATCACCAAAACCACTACACATTACAACCGGAATTTCTGGATATATTTTTTTTATTTCTTGAAGCAAATCCGGACCATCCATATCCGGTAAACGAATATCCAGAAGAACAACATCCGGGTGAATTTTTCTTACTATCTCTAATCCCGTATGTGCATTTTCTGCAGTATGCACAGTATAGCCATTTGCTTCTAAAATTCGAGAAATAACCAAAAGCATCCCTGGTTCATCATCAACAGTTAAAACTGTAGGCATTTCTTTACCTCATTATAAATACCGCAGTATCGCTTGCGTTCGTAGGATCATTTCATTCGCGGTATCACTTCGTTCGCTTTAAGCGTTTACTGCGAGGTGAAGCTGATACTGCGTTTCTTGCATGTCTTCATTATTCAACTACTGCCGGTAACCTGATGGTCACTGTTGTTCCTTTATCTTTAACACTCTCAATTTTAATCAACCCATGATGTAAATCAATAACCCTGCGGGCTTTTGATAAACCTAAACCTTTGGCACCTTTTTTTGTGGTAAAGAAGGATTGATAAACCTTACTTAGTTGATGTTCAGGTATACCTACCCCCGTGTCAACAATTTTAATTATTACTTCTTTTTTAGTTTCTTCAAAAATACTTTCTACTGTAAGTGTTCCCCCGGTAGGCATCGCTTCTATTGCATTGATTAAAATATTTAATATTGCTTCTTCAAGAAGATGAGCGTCAATTGCTACTCGGGATAGTTGCATTTGAAAATTTTTTACAATTTGGATATTTTGCTCTTTACATTTGGGCTCAATTTCACTTAAAAGACGCTCCAAAAGTGGATTAATCGGTAAAGGTTGCAAAACCATTTCCGGGATATAGGTTAATTTAACAAAATCTTCAATCTGGGTAATTAATTCATCAACAGTTTTAACTACATTTTCTAAACTTCCTTTCAGTTCATCTCTAATTGCCGGGTCACTTAAAACAAGTTGCACTAACCCACTAATAATACCAACTGAATTACGCAGACGATGCGCGAAACCACGGGCCATCTCTTCAGTAGTAAAAAGATGTGCCTGCTCATGAAGAACTAATGTCTCTTCATATTCCTTCCTTAACTGATAGTCAATTTTTTTTATCCCTTCATCTAACTTCGCTTGCCAAATTTTTTCTGCCTCAAGAATACGTTGTTCTAATTTTTCTCTTTCTTCTTCCCATTTTCTTTTTTCTATGGCTCTTTCGCTTTCAATTTTTTCTAATTGATGTTCTAAATCCTTTTTCTTTTCTAATAATTCTAAATCCGCAGGATAACCACGGGCAACTGGATAAGGTCCAGCCGCTTGCTCAAGACGAAGTTCTTCCTCTTTAATTTTTAGGGCTAACTTATGTTCTGTTTCTTTTGCTTTAAGTCTCTCTTCCCAAAGTTGTCGCTGTTGATTAATTTCGTTTGCTAATTGCTCAATTCGCCATTCTAATTCCTTAATTTTTATCCGATGTTGCTCAACCTGTTCACTAAGGATTGTTTTTTCATTTCTTTCCCTTTCTAATCTTTTTTCCCAGAGCATTCGTTCTTCAATAAGACGCATCCGCCAGTAATCACGAAATGAAGGTACAGTATAGACTGCTTCTTCTGCAGGAACAGTGCGCATTGTCTTCTCTGCTTCCGTAAGCCTATTTTCTAATTGGGATAATTTAGCTTCCAAATCTTCCCAAGCCATTTTCTCTCCTTCGGAGAAATAGGGATTACCGCTGATAACGACCAGTTACCACAGATTTATCCGTGTCATCCGGACTTTTATCTGCGGCAATCCGTGTTCACGGTATTATAAGAATCTGTCCGGGTTTGACTATACCACGCTCAATTTTATCTTTGTTTACATTATAAATATCTACCCATCGTTTTTCATCACCATAATATTTTACTGCAATTGACTGTAAAGTTTCACCAGGTCCAACTTTATGTGTGCGCACAGTTGGTGTCACCTTTTCTTTTTTCAATTTTTCTAATTCTACTCTTGTCTTATTGAGTTCATTTTTTGTTTTACTCAGTTCATCTTCGGTTTTATTTTTTACCTTTTCCAATTCTTTAAGTTTTTCTTCTAACTCACTAATCTTTTTCTGAAAAATATGTGTATCTTCAATTTCTTCTTTTGCTAACGGACCAAAACGAAGAGTTAATCCTAATCTATGTGTGCCATACATATCGGTCAGTCCAGAAAGTGGAAAAAGGAAAGCATAATCAAGACGAAAAAGGGAATGCGCATAACTTACACCGAGAGTGAAATTACGGAAATCTTTATCCCCGATACCTAAACCAGTTCTTACTCCAAAAGAATTGGCAAAAAACCATTTTTCTGCCCCGCTATAAATTTTCTTTTCTTCATCTCGGTAACTACCTTCAACCGCAATATTTAACGCACGACCCCGATAACTTAAACCAAATTTTATCCCTAAAGGAACAATACTTTCACTTTTTAAACCCAAATCCGGTTGGAGAAAATCAGTAACTGCAAAACCAACAAAGAAAGAATAAGGTAATTTCCAAAGCATACCAAAGTCAGCACTCGTGCCACTTTTCCCATAACCTGCAGAAAAAACTCCACTCCCTGTTTCTTCAAGTTTCGTATAATCGTCCGCACCATACTTTTTTGATAAAATTTTCAAATTCAAACCAGTATGTATTATTTTAGCAATTTTTCGTCCATAAGAAAAGATAAAAGTATTTTCTTGATAATAATCAGTCAAATGAAAATTTAACCAACCAAAACCAAATGTGCCAATCTTTTCCTTAAACGGATAAACTAAGCCAAGAAAACCGCTGCCTAAATTACTCTCATCGTCTAAACCCAAATATAACCGACCATAACTGGAAGTAAACTCACGCTTTCTTATCTGTCCTAAACCAGCAGGATTATAATATAAACTGTACACATCATCAGCAATAGAAGTAAAAACATTACCCATACCGGTTGCTCGTGCACCTACACCGATATCTTCAAAAGAAGCATAACAAGTAGAGAGTAGACAGTAGAGAGTAGAGAGTAAAGAAAGAAGAAAAAATAATCTTTTTTTCATTTGGCTAAAATTACTGTTCCGTTAATAGTTTTACCTTCCGCTTTTATCTGATAAATATAGACACCGTCACGACATAAATTGTTGTCTTTATCTTTACCATCCCAACTTAAAACCGTTTGCAAACTGTCTGGTTTGTTTTCAACTTTCATATCCGTTACATAAGCACCGGTAATATCATAAATCTCGCCGGTAACCGAAGAGATATTTTTTGGATTCTCACAAGTTACAGTAAATTTTTCAGTTACAGATGGACCTAACCCGTCCGGGGTAAAAATTTTTCGTGGCACACGACTACTAATTTCAAATGCTGTTGCCCGCATTACTTCTTGCACCCGATATTTACCTACCTCTTTTGATTTTAGCGAGATAACTTTTTGGTTAATGTCAACCTTACCACCTAAATTGATATACTCTACACCATTATGCCTGAAGACCGCTTTATCAGTTTCAGCGAGACCTGAACTTGTCCCAGCATAAGAAAATTTCATCCCTACTGGTTGGAGAAAATTGAAATCGCTAATTTTAATTTCTTCAGTAGTTTTTGCTTTCAAAACTTCAATTTCATAGACACCTAAAATATGTCTACTTTTCTCTTCCGGTTTATCCACAATTGAGACCCTCAAATCACTACCATAAAGGTTAGTACCTTGATAAAGAATAAGATTACCCTCTTTGGAAATAATTATATTCACTTCTTTCTTTTCATCCTGCACAATGAGATTACCCTCCGGACCGGAATCAATAAGCATTGAATTTTTACTTTCAATTCCGGAAGTGTCCACTGCACGAATTAGGTAATAATAAGTCTTCCCCCCTATATCCCTGTCAACCCAAGAGGTAACTACTACCATGGTGGACGGCGAAACTTTATCCACTTCTTCTATATTTGTAGACCGATAGATATTATAGCGCTCTAAATCATCTTGAGGAATATCTTTACCCTCAATTAGATTTTCGCTTAGTGTAACCGTAGACCAAGATAAATTAAAATTGCCCTCTTTCTTATTACCTTTCACTCCCACTGGTTCTTTAAGCCGGTCAATTATTGGAATATAAAAATAATAGGTTGTGCTCCCTGTAAAATAACCTGTCTCATCAAACGCTATTACTTTCCAATAATAGGTAGTATTTTCCTTAAGTGGTTCTACTGGCTCAAATCGTGAAACTACTACCTGAGATGAAATAGAAATACTGAGATTAGAAACTGTTGAATAATAAATTACATAGTATTCTATTCTCCCGCCCGGGTCAGGGTCGACTGCATCATACCAGTCAAAAGTCGGTTTTTTAGTATTTATCCTTGCTTCACTTGGCCAAGAAGAAATTGCTTTACCCGGGGAGATAATCTCAAATGCTTGGGGTGGTTGAGAAGTTGTATTAACAAAAAATTTCCAAGTCTCAGAAATTCTCTCAGAACCCCGCGGAACATAGTAACCCGTAGTCGGATAATCCCAGTAATCTAAAGCAGTTACTTTCCAGTAATAAGTAGCATTTTCAACAAGTGCAGAGGTCACCGGATAGGTAGTTAATATCACACCCGCCGAGGAGATAGAAAAAGAAAAATCAGCATAAGTTGAATACTCAACTGTATATTTCACTGTATCCCAGGGGTCAGGGTCACCTGTTGCTCCCCAGATAAATGTTGGCGTGGAAATATCAATTATTGTCCCGCTTGAGGGAGAAACTAAATTAAATAGATTAGGTGAAGTATTTACAATATCTACCCTTACTGTCCAAGTAGAAGAAAAACTTTCTCTCCCTGTATTGTCCACTACTTTTACATACCACCAGCGGGTAGTGTTGTCAAGCAACCAATCACTAACATTTACTTCACTTGTTACTATCGTGGATGAAATGAATGGACCAGACCTTGAAACAGTAGACAAATAGAATGTATAAGAGACAACAGAATCACCCGGGTCAGGGTCAACTGCATCTACCCAATCAAAAGTTGTCGCTGAAGCAGTAAGAATCTGATTATCTACCGGGAAAATTGGCCCTACTGTCTTAAAGATACCATTTGGTGCATCTGAACTGGCATTAACAAAAAATTTCCAAGTTTCAGAAACTGTTTCGGAACCCCGCGGAACATAGTAACCCATAGTCGGATAATCCCAATAATCTAAAGCGTATACTCTCCACCAATAGGTACTGTTTTCCAATAATCCCGTAACCGGTGTAGTAGAAGTACCAATCACCAAAGCCGAAGAAACCGCAATCGTAAAACTTGGTCCGGCACTGGAGTACTCAAGTCGGTATCTAACTATATCCCAAGGGTCGTTCCCTGAACACGCACTCCAACTGAATGCCGGATAGGAAGTATAAACAATCTGATAATTTGTCGGTGAAGACAAAGTAGGACTACTCGGGGCAAGATTATCCCAATCAACCCGCACGCTCCAAGTTGACCAAACTGTAGACCATAAACCTGTATCATCTTTTGCTTTTACTCTCCACCAGTAAGTGGTATTATCAGCTAAATTGCTAACAAGATAGGAAGCTGTGCCAGTAGATTCTGTGGTGGCTTCTAATGTCAAGGCAAAATTTTTCGCCCAAACAATTTCGTATTCTGTTATATACCCTCCCGGGTCAGGGTCAGTTGCCGGATTCCAGTAAAAAGTTGTCGTCTGCTTAGCCAAAATCTGGTTATTTATTGGCCAAAGTAAACTCACTGCGTTCGGATTTTCCGAAGAAACATTAACCCGAAATAACCAGATGTCGGAAACTGTCTGTGAACCCCGGGGGACATAGTAACCCGCAGTCGGATAATCCCAATAATCTAAAGCAGTTACTTTCCAGTAATAAGTAGCATTTTCAACAAGTGCAGAAGTCACCGAATAGGAAGTTAGCACTACACCTGCTGAGGACACCGAAAAAGAAAAATTAGCATAGGTTGAATACTCAATTGTATACTTAACTATATCCCAGGGGTCGCCACTTGAGGATGCCTGCCAACCGAACACCGGATAGGAAGTATAGACAATTTGATAATTTGTTGGTGAAGATAAAAGTGGTGTGCTTGGTCCTATATTATTAAAATCAACCCGCACGCTCCAAGTTGACCAAACTGTAGACCATAAACCTGTATCATCTTTTGCTTTTACTCTCCACCAGTAAGTGGTATTATCAGCTAAATTGCTAACAAGATAGGAAGCTGTGCCAGTAGATTCTGTGGTGGCTTCTAATGTCAAGGCAAAATTTTTCGCCCAAACAATTTCGTATTCTGTTATATACCCTCCCGGGTCAGGGTCAGTTGCCGGATTCCAGTAAAAAGTTGTCGTCTGCTTAGCCAAAATCTGGTTATTTATTGGCCAGAGTAAACTCACGGCATTTGGATTTTCTGAAGAAGCATTTACCCGAAAAGTTCCCGTGAAAGAACTTTGTCTTTCCGCACTGTCTAAGTCATAGGCTTTAACATACCACCAGTGGGTAGTATTTTCAGTTAAATTAGTTGTCGGAGTAAAAGACGAAACGGTTACTACTGCGGAAGAGACAGTAGTAAGAAAATTATCACTTGAATAAAAAACCGTATAACTGCTAATTGCATCTCCGTATTGCTGGTCAGGGTCGCTTGCTGCATACCAGGTTAGAAGTGGAGTCAACTCAGTAACTATAACATTCCCCGTGGGTTTGAACAGGTTAAATGAATTCGGTGGATAATTTACCGGTGTCCCGGTAGAAGTATTTGACCAGCCAGACCAGTTTCCTTCAACTTCATCCCGGGTTCTCAGTTGGAAGTAATAAGTTACACCATTAGTTAGACCGGTGCTTATGTATACCTGGGGGGCACCCGCAGATGTGTTTGTATCAATAAAAGTCGTAAACGCATTTGTCCAGTCACTCGTAACTGTTGAACGCCTAATTTCGTATTTTCCACCAGTTATGTCACCATTAATGCCATCGTCACCGGGTGCATTCCAACTTAAATTTACTCTTCGCCAAGTACGAGTTGAGTAAAGAACTACTGATGCTGGTGGTGTGGTATCAATAATTAGAAAATAGTTAACCGTAGAAGTAGTGTAGTTTAGAGCATTATCCTGAACATTGACCCGCCAAGTAAAACTGCTTTGGTATAAAGTAAGTATCGCTGAAGTATTTGCAGTAACTGAGGAGCGATTAATTACTGAAAAATCATTTGTGGTAGAAATTTGAAGGATATAGTTTTTTATTCCTGCGGGAGTATCCGTACTACTTCCCCAACTAAAGTTTATCATTGAGTAGTTAGTAGTCAGGTTATTAAGTGGACTAATTAAATTATCTACTGAGAGAGGGGGGGTAGTATCAATTATTACTGAGTAAGTTGAACTCCAACCACTGAAAGAATTAGTGGTTCCACTGTCCGCCGAAACTCGCCAGTAGAAAATATTCTGCTCAAGAGGGGTTACTGTATCATAGTAAGTTGTCGGTGCAAGAGTTGTTGTACTAATACTTGTAGAAGTAACCGTCCCGGTGTCAATAATATTTGAAAAATATACATCGGTAGATACTTGCAGATAATAGGTTGTCGCATCTGCTACACCGGTCCAAACAAATGTTGGATTTCGAGTACTTATTGCTATCCCGTTTTGAGGTGCAACCGGTGTTGGCGTTCCCACTACAGCGAAAGCAACACCTGTAATTCCGATTAAAAAAACAACGGTTAAAAAAAATAATTTTTTCACTTTATTTTCGTTTTCCTTGGACTTTTTCTAAAAGTTCTAAGTCAACTTCGTCAAGTTTACCCCGTTAGAAAACCTACTCTCACCCTTTTCTAACGGGGTTTACGCCCAGTATTTTTCTTACTTTTGACCGGTTGAATATTTTCAGCAGACTTCTGTAGTCTGAACTTAATTTCACTTTTGCCTCTTATCTTATAAAATTCTTGTAACATAGTCCAAGCAGCAGAAAATCTTACTTTTACACCGGCTTTCTGCCAGAATTTTATATCCCAATCATCATCGGCTTCGGAAAGTTTTACAATCCCTTCAGCGATAAATAGTTCCCTTTTCATTAGCAATTTTACCCTTCGGGGTGAACCCTATCCACAAGAACAGTATTTATCTATTTATCTTATAAGGAGTTCGGATATCTTTTGGTTAATTAGCTCAAAATTGTAGGGCTTAGTAATATAACCCGAAGTACCGAGTTGGATACTTTTTTCCCGGTATTCTTCGGATTCGTGCCCAGTACACATTATGACTGGTATATCTTTAGTTGTCAATGTGTTTTTTATTACACGGCAGGTTTCCCAACCGTCCATTTCCGGCATCTCAGCATCAAGAAAAATTATTTCCGGTTTTTCTTTTTGAGCTAATTCCACTGCTTCTTTACCAGTAGTTGCGGTAAGCACCTGATAGCCAAATTTTTCTAACATTGTTTTCGCAATTTTCAACATTAAATCTGAATCATCAACAAATAATATCTTTGTCATCGTTCCGCTGATTGATTACACTGATTTTTGAAAATCTGTGTTATTACAACTTTTTCCGTCCGTGTTTAACTGACTTTACCCAAATTTCACCACTGGAAACATAAAATTCAATTGTTCTCCCATAATTACCACCGGTATCTTCAGCTACTAAAGGTATTTTTTCCCGAGCAAGAATATGTTTTGCCTTTTCCACATTTTTTTTCCCAATATCCATTTGTATTTTTTCGGTAAGTGTTGGGAAAAGGTTTGCTCCCCCAATAAGATATGCTTTGAGATGGTTTTTTTGTGCCCCAGCCGAAATCATTTCCTTAAGGAGAATTTCTATCCCCGTATCCGCAAACCGCCGGGGGTTAGAATCTTTACCTTTAATCAAGAAATTTTCGGGTAAAACAATGTGGGCTAAACCACCAATTTTATTCACTCCGTCATGGAAAATTACTGCTACACAAGAACCAATACTGATTACAGAAAGGATATAGTTATCACCACCTACTTTTAGTTCACCAATATTTACACTAATTGTTTCAGCCATTGTTTTATTTACGCCGTCAGAAATCCTAAAAATTATAATTCCCTCAACACTATCCCCAATAAAAAGAAAAATAACCCCCCGAAATTTCTAACCGGGTTTATCCAGGTAACTTACGCAGAATAATTTCTAAAGTTTCCGCTGAAGAAAAAAAGAGAAAATGTACTTTCACAGTTGTCCCTGGAAGGTCAAAATTTGTATCCATAAAAAGTACATAAAAACCACTTTGTGCATAGTCAACCAGAATTGAATCAATAATTGCCCCAAGCATATCCTGCGCAAAATAAGGAACGGAAGAGATAATTTTCACACCGACAATTTCCGCAAGAATATCAACATAAACATTAGTAAGAATATTGCCAATTTCTTTTAATGCTGATTGCTCAAGTTCATAAATTTCTCGTGTCTCACCGAGTTTGCGTTCAAGAAGTAAATCACTTAAAATGAAAGCACTACTTTGTGAGAAATAAAGTAATATACTGCCAGTAAGAATACCCGAAAAATGGAGATAGATACCATTGACCACAGTTTTTTGTTCTTCAACTAAATTTGGTATTTCTTCTAAAGGAAGCACTTTTACTTGACTAAGGTTTACTGAAATTCTTCGTTTAACCATTTCTTTTAAAGCATCACTCGCACGGTTCATCCCTTTGGTAAATAAAATTTTCAATTGCTTAAGTTTTTCTTCATTAAAAAATAATTCTTCATTCATTGAAACAATTCCTAGGAAATAATACCGACCTTTCTAAATAAGCAGTTCGTTGAAGGAATCATTCTCATTTCTTTTCATAGAGAGTTTCGGGGATTCTCTCCGAACGACATTAAATTTTTTGACGCTGTCTGGTTTTAGTCAAAAAATTATAAAGTGAGGAGAGGAACCCGAAACTCTCTCCCCCTCCCTACTCAAAAAATATTTTTACTTCTGCACCATCAACGACTGGTGAAGTAAATCTTGCTTCTTCATTGTCCACTAACAGTTTTATTTTTCTCCCTAAAGGATATTTATTTCTTTCACTAAGTAATTCCTTATTTTCTAAATCAAGCGAAATGTAACGAAAAATATCAGCAAGGATTATTTCTGCATTTTTACCGGGCTGGGTTTCAATTACTGCTCCATCAAAAATATAATCTTCCGGATTAGCTTCTTTACCATTTAAGAAAATTTTACCTTTTCCACCTGGGAAAATACATTCTTCACCGTTAACTTTAATCCGTAAATTTTCCCCGTCTTTTGGTAAGTCAGTGACTTCTTTCACTTGGTAGAAAATTTCCGGAAGAACTTGATATTCAATTATATCACCATCGTTAACTATATAATCAAAGGTTACTTCTTCACTATTAACTTTTAAATGATAATTTTTTTGTCTAAAAACTTTCATCTCTCCGTTGACTAACACACAAATTTCTTTCATTGGATTTAGATTTACTTCGTATCCCTGTTTTGCCAAAATATCCCGTAGTGAATAATCCGGTTGAATAACAATTCTTGCCCGGTCCGGTATTTCCATTTCCAAATCCTCTACAATTTTATCGTCAAAGAAAAATTTGGGATATAACCTAATTTCTTTATCGTTAAGAAAAACCTTTTTAATTTCTTTCTCTGGGATAAGGTCAGCAATTCTTACTTTTGCATCTTCGCCATCAATCGCTTCTAAAAAAGTTATTTTATCGTTGTTGGCAACCGGTGTATCCAAACCAACCGGTTTATCATTATGTTTAATCACTGCATTTCTGCCTAAGGTACCTTTGACAATACGGATTTCATTATTCAGCGTGAATGTTTTTGCTAAGCCCGGACGTGCATAAACCTTTCTTAAATTTATACCTGCTTGCACTAAAGCAGAAAATACATTGAGATTTTTATTTAAGTTAAGCAAATATACTCTTTTACCATTAACGAACAAATTTACAAATTGTAAACTTTTCCCCTGGAGAGCAAGGAAAGCGATTCCCACCGGGGTTACTCCCTCCGGACCGCTAAGTTTACCACTTTTATCTTGCAAAAATTTAACCATTTCCGTTCTGCGTATTCCCACCCGTTCTCTCCTTAAAGAAAGAATTTCGGCTAATTTCTCTCCAAGATAAGGTGTGTGACTTCCACCCCCAACACAAACTACTGCCTGTGGTGAACCCCGCACCTTTGCTTCGGAAGATACCAGTAATTGCTGATTATCTACACTATGAGTAGCACTGTCATCTCGGGCAAAGGTGCAGGGTGAATGTTGATTAAGAGTAAGTATTTCCTGAGCAATTTTTTTGGCTAAATTTTCTACTGCGGGTAAGATTTCTTTAATCATTTCTTGAGATGATAATTCATATTCCTTACCAAAAATGTCCAAAAATTTTATTTTTTCTTTTTCCAAAAGAGAATATTTCACTTTTTCTGCAGTAGTAAAATCTAAAAGATAGTATCCAGATAATCTTTCCGTAATTTCGTCACCAGCATAAGGTACCATCCCGTAAGCAATTATCCCACCTTCACGCGTAATTGCAATATCCGATGTCCCTGCACCAATATCGACAAGGGCTAAATTTAAATAATGCATCTCTTCTGGAATAATCGCATTAATTGCCGCAATCGGTTCCAGAGTTACTGAAGAAACTTCAAGGTTAACTTTTTTTAGTACGGTAAAAATACTCTCTAAAACTTTGCGTGGTAAAAAAGTAGTTAAAACTTCTATTTCAATCTCTTCACCTTTCTGTCCAATTGGGTTAGTTATTCTCTCCCCATCAAGATGATAATTGACTACACTATAACCAACACAATAAAATTCTATACTTTCTTTACTTAAACGATTAACAATTTCTTGCACTGTCGAAAGTTCTAAATTATGCACCTCTTCCCAAGTAATTTCCTCCTCCAAAGAAACTTTCTTCTTCATTTTTTCTCTAAATGTGCGCAGCATTCTTCCGGCAACAGCAACCGCAACTTTATCTAATTTAAGATTATTTCTTTCCTCTAAAACGGTTTTGATTCGAGCAATAACCTTCGCCACTTTCTCTAAATCATGAATCTGTCCGGCGTACATCGCTCTTGTCTCATGTTCTAAAATTTCACAATCAACCACACGCAGACAACCATCTAAATATTCCGCAATTAAACCACGTATTTTACGTGTCCCTATATCTAAAACAAAAATTCTCTCCATTTCTCCTTCGGAGAACACGGATTACCACTGATTTCATGCCTAAGGCAGATTCCTGCCCGACAAATTGGCAGGCGGGCGCCTTCGGCGGAAACTGCCGAATTACTACAGATTTTATCAGTGCCATCTAGATTTTTATCTGTGGTAATCTGCGTTTTTTAGACCCGGGTAATATCCTGAAAAAGTATTGCACAACCTAATGATTTACCATCTTTATCTTGAATGATAACTGTTGAATACCCAATCCGTAAAGTCTTACCGTAAATATTACTAATTTCAATTTCCTTACGGGAATCCGTTTGTTGCAATTCAAGTGCTTTTTTCAGCAGTTCAACAATTTGTGGATATTTTTTTAACCCCTCAGAATAGCGTCTCCCCTGGACAGTATCTAAAGGAAGACCTAAAATTACTGACGCACGTGGATTAAAATTAGTTACAATACCTTCCGAATCGGTAGAAATAAATCCACCACTTAAACATTGAAAAACTTGCTGATTATAATTACTTAAAACCAATATTTCCTGATAATAAAGATAATTTTCTAAGGTAATTGCTGCTTGTGCGGTAGCCACCATCATCAGTTCAAAATCATGCCGGCTAAACTCACCGGAACGTTTATTCACGATCTCAATTACTCCAATAGTTTTATCTTTACTTAACAAAGGTAAACAAAGCAAGGAGCGTGTTTTAAATCCTAAAAGTGTATCAAATTCTTGATTAAACCGTGGATCTTTCTCTGGGTCATCAACAATTACACCTTGCCCTTTCTGGGCAACATAGCCGCAAATACCTTTATCCCAAGAAAAACGTTGATTCATTAACTGCGCCGCTTTCTCACCATAAACAACTTTGAAAATCAGTTCTTTTTTTTCATGGTCAACAAGAAAAAGTGTCCCCGCTTCTGCATCTACGTTCTGACAAATGCGTTCAAGCATCCTCTCTAATAAACCTTCAAAATCTAAGTCAAGAATTTTTATCCTCGCCATTTTACCCCCCTCTTTTTTAACTACTAACAAGACCTAAAACATCAACAATCAGGACTACCCGTCCGTCACCAAGGATTGTCGCACCACTGAAACCGTAAGTATTCCTTGCTAAACCAGTTAAACTCTTAATCACAATTTCCTGATGTCCCAATAAACCTTTCACCACAAAACCTTTCTTTCTCTCCATCGCTTCAACAACAATTACATAAATTAAGCCGTCACCAGAAATACTACCCACCACCTTTTCAGACGATGCTTTCTTTGAAGTACGAAAAACTTCACTTAATCTAAGTAAAGGAATTACTTCTTGCCTTAAAATTATCACTTGCTGATTTTCAATCGTTTTTATTTCTTGCGGGTTAATGACCGCAATTGAACGAATATTGGAGACAGGAATTGCATAAATTTCTTCATTTACTCTCACTAAAAGGGCACGAATTACTACTAAATTTAAGGGCAGTTTGAGAATAAACCGTGAACCTTCATTTTTTTTAGACTTTATTTCCATCTTCCCATTAAATGATTCAATTCTTGTTTTTACTACATCTAAACCTACCCCCCGACCAGAAATATCAGTAACTTCTTTTGCGGTAGTAAAGCGCGGCGAAGTAATTAAATATAAAACCTCTTCGTCAGAGAGATGGGATACCTCCTCGGAAGTAACTATTCCCTTTTCAATTGCTGATTTACGGATTTCTGCCGGATCCATACCTCGTCCATCATCAACAACTTCAATTACTACCTGGCTTGCTTCACGGTAGGCAAGAAATTTTACCGTCCCGGTTGGCGCTTTACCAATCTTTTCTCTTTCTTCCGGTGATTCAATCCCATGGTCAAGTGCATTTCTTAAAATATGAATCAAACAATCACTTAACTGCTCAATAATGATCCGGTCAACTTCAATTTCTGAACCGTATATTTCCAAATTTACTTTATATCCTTTTTTCTGTGTAAGGTCATAAAGAATCCTTGGAAAACGTTCAAAAATCAGTCCTAAAGGTGCCATTCGTGTTTTTAAAACTTCTTCCTGCAAATTTATACTTACTCGTTCAAATTGAGTCAAAGTATTAACAAATTCTTCCCGTTCTTGGACATCCATTATTCTACCCGCTAACTGATTAAGTTGTGCCTTCACAATGACCAACTCACCAACAAGATTCATCAAACTATCCAAATATTCAATTTTTACTCTTATCGTGGGCATTTTCTTCTTCGGCACAACTGAGATAACTCCTGGTGCAATTTCTTCTTTTTTTTCAGTTACCTCTTTCTTAGGTAAAATTTTCTCTTCCACAGTTACCGCGTGTAATTTAGTTAAGATTGGCAAAAGGTCAACTTTTTTTTCTTCACCACTGGATACTTCTTCAAGCAAAATTTCTAAAAGGTCAAAACATTCAAAAAATAAATCAATTGTTTCCGGAGTGACGGTTATCTCACCTTTTCGTAATCGATCCAAAATATCTTCCATTTCATGAGTAAGTTCAGTAATTTTTGTATAACCCATTGTTGCCGACATACCTTTAAGTGTATGGGCTAAACGAAAAATTTCATTTAATGAACCTATTTCCTCAGGACGACGGGCTAACTGTAAAAGTGCTTGGTTCAAACCCTGCAGGTATTCGTTCGCCTCAGCAAGAAATAACTCACGAAACTGCGACATATCCATTTCTTCAGCCATAGTTTTACATCTGATTACACAGATTTTAGAACGATTACACCGATTAAAATACCGAGGTCTCCATAGGTAATCTGTGTAATCTGTTTTTTTATAATCTGTGTAATCATTCTAAAGATTTAACCATTTCATCAGTAATCTTATCCAAGGGAAGAACTTTATCTACTACACCAGCATTAATTGCTTCCTTGGCCATACCATAAACAATACTGGTCGTTTCATCCTGGACGATAGTTTTTCCACCTACCTCTTTGATTGCTTTTAATCCTTTAACCCCATCTTTACCCATACCGGAAAGAAGGATACCAGTCGTTTGTGGACCATAAACTTTTGCCGCTGATTCCATCATCAGATCAATTGATGGTAAAACACGGTGTTCGCTTTCCGCTGAGTCAAGAACGACAACACCTCCCTTTTTTATTTTTTCAATTTTTATTGATGCATCACCGGGTGAAATTAGTACACGTTTGGCCATAATAAAATCACCTTCTTCAGCAACTTTCACTGGTAGTGGACCTACTCGGGAGAGATGTTCAGAAAAAAATTTCACAAAAAATGCCGGCATATGTTGAGCAATAAGAATACCCGTGGGGATATCTTTGGGTATTTTTGCCATTAAAGAAAGTAGCGCTGCCGGTCCCCCCGCTGAAGCACCAATGGTCACCACTTTTCTTGTAGCAAAAACCGGCGGAATAAGATAGTATGGCTCACGTATCTGTGCTTGAAAGAGTGTGCCCAATTTTTGCCGGTCAACTTGAGCTGCAATTTTTACTTTTTCAATAAGTTTATTTTTCGTCAAGAGCAATGCTACTGGTGAAGTAGGTTTCGGTAAAACATCAATCGCACCAAGTTTAAACGCTTCAATAGTAACTTCACTTTCCGGTTCAGTAAGCATACTATAGAGAATCACTGGTGTCGGACATTGGCGCATAATTTCTTGCAATGCCCAGAGACCATCAGGCATCGGCATAATAACATCTAAAATTACGACATCCGGTTTAAGATTCACTGTTTTCTCCAATGCTTCTTTACCATCAGCACCAGTATCTACAATTTCAATCTCGGGGTCAGCGGAAAGCATCTCACAAACTGTCTTACGAATGAACGAAGAATCATCCACTACTAAAACATGAATTTTTGCCACCTCTTTACTCCTTTCTTTATTTCACCATTTTTAATTTTTAGGAAGAAGACCGTTTATCATCGTTGACACTTTCTCCGATGTTACCGGTTTGAGTAAATACGCTTTTGCTCCTACTTGCAAAGCTTCCTGGATAACTGCCTCCTGACCAATTGCGGAAACCATCACGATTTTCGCCTGCGGGTCAATTTGGATTATTTCCCTCACTGCACTTAAACCATCCTCTAACGGCATTAAAATATCCATCAGCACAAGATTAGGTTTCAATTTTTTATATTTTTCCACCCCCTCTTGACCATTTTCTGCTTCACCAATAACTTCTAACCCCTCGCGGATAAGCATATTTTTCAAAACTAAACGCATAAATGCCGAATCATCAACAATTAATGCCGTAATACCTAACTTTTTTTCACTCATCTGTTCAACTCCCCACCACCATTTTTTTCTTCTTTCCGGACCTTGGTAATCTTTAACTAAACTTTTCCGTCGTTCTTTACGGAAAATATGTTCTAATGTGTTAAATGGATAAAAATAATATCTTGCTTTAGAAAAAAAGAGTAACTCGCTTTTACCAATAACGAGGAATCCATGCGTAGTTAAACTTTTATAAAATATTTCCAAAATTTGTTCTTTCATCTCTTGGGTAAAATAAATTAACACATTCCGACAGAAGATTATATCCAAAGCCGGAAAAATTGGATCTTTCAAAAGATGATGATATTTAAAAATCACCATATTTTTTATCTCCTCGGATAACTTATATTTTTCATTAGGAAGGAGAGTAAAATATTTATCCAGGTATTCTTTTTTCAAGTTAACTAAACTTTCTTTGGAATAAACCCCCTCCCTCGCCTTCTGTAAACATTCCTGGTCAATATCAGTAGCATAAAGAGAAATGAGATAGTTCTCCATTTCTAAACCTAAAGTTTCTTTAAGAAGTATTATTAAAGAATATGGTTCTTCACCACTGGCACAACCCGCTGACCAGATCCGAATAGTTGTATCACCGGTTTCTTTTTTCTCTTTAATCAGGGTAGGAAAAAGTTGTGTCCGTACTGCTTCAAATACACTTGAGTCACGAAAGAATTGACTCACATTGATCGTCAAAGCATCAAAAAGACGGTTATATTCCTGGGGGTCACTATCAAGAATACGGATATATTCATGATAAGAATTAACATTACAGGCACGCATTCTTACGGCAATCCGGCGCTGAATATAATCAGGATTATACTGGTCAAGAGCAAAGCCACGTTCTTTAAGTATCTTTCTTTGTAAACGAACAAAATCACCCGCTGCCTGATTTAAGATTTTTTCATCCATCCTTTTTACCAAAGATTACACAGAAATGTCATTGCGACCACGAGCGAAGCGTGGTGGGAAGCAATCTCATCGGGATTGCTTCGGTCGTCCCGACAGACATCGGAACTCCCTCGCAACGGCGTCTGCGGTAATCTGCGTTAATTTAGACTTTAAATCTTGTGACTAATTCTCTTAACTGCTCAGCAGTCTGGAGAAGATTTTGTGCTGAAGCAGAAAGTTCTTCAATCCCGGCAACCTGTTCTTCACTTGCCGATGAGGATTCTTCAGTAGATGCCGCGGTCTCTTCCGCCGCCGCCGCAATTGACTCAACCTGGTTAGCAATACTCTGTGCCGATTGCAATATCTCCGAAAACTTCTTCTCCGATTCCGCTGTAACAATCACCCCTTCTTTTACTTCTTTATTCGTCTCCATCGTCATCTCTACCGCTTTCACCGTCTTTTCCTGAATCTCAGTAATTAAATTGGCAATCTTCGCCGCTGAATTCGCTGAATCCTCAGCTAACTTCCTCACCTCATCGGCAACTACCGCAAAACCCCTACCCGCCTCACCAGCACGCGCTGCCTCAATCGCTGCATTTAAAGATAACAAATTCGTCTGATCCGCTATCCGCGTAATCACCTTCACTATCTCCCCTACCTGCCCCGAACGCTCGCCTAACTCCTCAATCACCCCAGCCATATTCTCAGCAGTAGAACGAATCACCGACATCTTACTCACCACCTTCTCTAAAGCATCCTTACCACTATCAGCTGAAGTCAAGGTTTGCTGTGCTGAAAGTGAAGCGGTCTGTGCCGCCTGCGATACTTGAGTTGAGGCTTTAGAAATCTGAGAAATACCATTGGCTAATTGACTCATCGTCTGTGTTGACTGGTCAGTTACCGAAGTGAAACTCTTTGAAGCATCAGCAACTCTCGCCGCACTAGAACGAATCTCTTCCACTAAACTTCTTAAATTGTAAACCATCTCCTGAAAACTATGGGCAAAAATATCTCTGTCTGAGCGTGGTTTAACTTCCACACTTAAATTACCTTGAGCAATTTCTTGAGAAACAGTTCCCATCTCTTTGGTATAGTCAACTATTCGCTGAATTGCCCGACTTATATGAGCTATTTCATCACCACCTTTAGTAGCAAATTTAACCCCGAGGTCACCCTTACGGGCAAAGTCCAGGGCTAAAGAAAGTAATTTGTTCACCTTACCCTGGAAGAAAAAAAGAAAAGAAAAAGTTATAGCAAAAAGAACTGCCGACACTTGGATAACCCCTCTTTGAACCAACCGGCGAATACCCATTTTCACTTCTTCCTTGATTTTTTCAGCAGAAACATTCATTCCTAAGTAACCAAGCACTGGTTCATTTCCGTGACAGATTTGACATCCAGATTCATTATCAATCGGGATAATTGCTTTAATAACCAGACCCTCTTCCTGTACTATTTTTAGATAAGGTTGACCGGTACGTTTAATTTCCTCAATTTCTTCTTCATACTGCATTTTCCCCACATAAAGCGAATCACTGGAAAGATATGTTCCCCCAGTAGTGGCAAGCACGGATATTCTTTGTACTTGCGGAATAGTACCGGTTTTGTTTAAAACATTTTGAATTGAGCCCGGGTCGTTCCTTAACATCGCATCACACAGTGCAGTATCAATCACTGTTTGCATATTTTGTGTGAAATCAAGAATTTCATTTGTGGTTTCATTTTTTACCCTTCTTACACCCTCTATCGTGGTAACCGCAATTACAAAAGATGAAATAATGATAATCGTTAACCCGATCCTAACTCCTATACCTTTAAGAATAGTTTCCCAGAAGCTCATTTTTTTCCTCCTTTTTCTCAATAGGGGAAACCTTAATGTTTTTCCCTTTAGTGTTACTCAGGACTGAGTTTGCCAAAGTCCTGCTTGTGCTTCCCCGATGTAACATCGGAGTCACCTCTTCCCAAGTGGAATTACTCCTCAAAGGAAAGGTTAAGCAAGGAGTTGTAAATATTTATCACGACTCTCAGCAAGAAAAACCATCGGTTTCCCTTACGATTATCTGTCTTTCTCTTCGGTAGACCATGACCTATCGGGAAGTAGTAATCCGCGTTTGTTTTAAAGTTTCTTTTTCTAATTCAGTCAATACTTTAGATAATTCAAGTAAAATTATTAAACGACTCTCTAATTTTACTACACCATCTAAATATTGTGTATCAATATAAGAAATAGTTAGGGGAATTGGTTCAATCATCTCTTTACTTACCCATAAAACTTCGGCTACACTGTCAACAATTAAACCAACACTTTGTTCTTCTTGTTTTTCCCCTGCACCAGCAATCCTCCCAATAATTATCCGGCTTCTTTCATCTCTTTCCTTTTCTTCTAATCTAAAACGCTTACGTAAATCTACTATCGGAATAATCCGTCCACGAAGATTAATTACTCCTTCAATAAAATTGGGCATATTCGGTATCCGGGTAATTTCCGAGATACGAATAATTTCTTCTACCTGAATTATTGGCACACCATATTCTTCAGTAGAAAGTTGAAAAACTACTAATTGAGTTTCTTTGGTTTCCATTATTCATACCCTTTTCGGAATCCTTGACTTTGCCTCAATTTCCGAATTTCTTCATCTTTTTCTTTAAGTTTTTCTTCCCATTTTTTTCGTTCTACGTTAAGTAAATCTTTCAAATTTTTTAGTTCTTTTAATAGTTCAAGTTTTACTTTTTCAAACATTCTTTCCTTTCTCATCCATTCAAATATTAGTTGATTTTCGCGTTTGGTCATTTCCTCTTCTAAAGTTTGGGTTTTTTCTTCTAACTGTTCAACAAACATTTCCAGTTTTTGCTCTTTTTCCCGAAATTGTTCCTGAAGTTCATTTTCACGCTGAACAATTGTTTTTTTTAGATTTTCAATCTCTTCATCTCTTTCTTTCAACTTTTTTATCCATTTTCTTTCTTCTTCCGCTATTTTTTCTTCATACGAAATTTTTTCTTTTTTTGTTTGTCCTTCCCAATCTCTCATTTTTTCGTCCGAATCTTTTTCTTTTTTTTTCAATTCCTCTTCTTTTTGTTGAAGATACGTTTGAAATTGCAATTTTTCTTGAGCTAATTTTATTTTTTCTAATTCAATTTCTTTATTTTTTGCGGCTAAATTTTCCCGGTAAATATTTTCCCTTTCCTCCCACTGTTGGAGCCATTTATTCTCTCTCTTTTCTTGCTCTTCCTTCAATTTTTTAATTTCTGATTCTAACCTTTCTAAATCGGTTATTTCTTTTTCCTGAATAGTCATCTTTTTTCTATCCTTTGGCTTTTGACTTTCACTAATCACTCATCACTAAATAACTAATTACTGTTTCACTTTTGCCCCCAAGGGGATTCGAACCCCTGCTACATCCCCCGCTCTTTCTGCGAAAGGGCGGGGTCTTCAAGGGGACTTTGTCCCCTATGACGTCCCCCTGCTTTCTTGCCCCCTGAAATCTGCCCTCTGCAATTTGAAAAATTGCGAGGACTAAGTCCCTGAAATTTCGCAGAAATTTCTAGGGGAAAGATTTCGGGGACTCAAGTCCCTGAAATTGCATTCGCAATTTCTAGGGGCGAAAGCAAGAAGGGGGGACTGTTACCCCTAAGACGTGGGAAAAATACTTTTTCCCACACCCTTTTGGTAGCAGGATTAGCAACTGAGAACACTTTCACTTGCCCCTCTTCCCTCGTCACTCGTGCCTGCCTCACTTGCCCCCAAGGGGATTCGAACCCCTGCTACCACCTTGAAAGAGTGGTGACCTCAACCACTAGTCGATGGGGGCATTGATCCCACCACCTGCCTACACACCGTAAGGTGTGTTTTCGACACACAGGTAGGTGGTGGAATGAGCCCGGGGAGATTCGAACTCCCGACCAACGGATTAAAAGTCCGCTGCTCTACCGTGCTGAGCTACGGGCCCCCGGAACTCAACGGAGGATATCCTCCACTATCCCCTCCTTAAGTGGAATTAACCTGATTGTCATCCCCTTAAGGAATTTGTATCTGCGGTCACCCGCGATTCAAAATCTGTGTAATCGGTTGTTTGAAAAATCAGTGTAATCTGTGCTTTAGTTCGAAGATTTTCTTTTCGGCACGCAAACGATAAAATTCGTCCTTACTTTCTTTTACCTCCAACCATATTTTCAAAGAATCAAGATAACGACTTTGTTTTTCGTAAATATTGGCTAAGATAACTTTTACCAGAGTAGGACAATCTGGATATTTAACTGCTTCTCCAAGTAAAATAACCATTTTTTCAAATTTATTCAATTGTTGATAAATTACTGCCCCTAAATATAAACGAAACCGCCAATATTGCGGATTATTGCTGATCCCTTCTTTAAGCAGAAGAACCGCTTCCTCAGGACGATACAAATTCCAGGCTAAAGCTCCCGCGCTGTATAAATAAACATAATAAAAATAAGGGTCAAGACGGATAACCCGCTGGGTCAAACTTAAAAGGTCATAATATTTTCCTCCCCCGTAATCTTCCTCTGCACAAACCGGACAACCTTCTTCTGTGTGGAGATGTCCTTCTTCGGGAGTTCCGTAATATTGCAATAACTGTATCCAAGCAATATTGGCGACCATCCGACGCATCCCAAAAATTATTCCACTTAAATCAAGTAATCCATAACCTGTTTTTTTACCTGCAGAAAGGTTTATCACTTCCGTAAATAATGGATAATCAAAAGAAAAAATTTTTCGTAAAAAAAATTGGAGAACCAGTATTCCAATAATAAAAAATATCACGAGAATCAGAGTTTTAATTTTTGTAATCATCTTCTTAAAATTCTTTTCGGGCAAAAAGCAAATAAGTCAAAATTAAACAAACGCTAAGATAGAGTAAACCATAAAGAATAGCTAAAAAAATAAAGTTTACATTTTGTTCTTCAAAAAGATTAAACCCACCAAATAAGAAACGGTCACGAAAATTAAAATATTGAAAATTGGGAATAAGATAGAAAAAAAAATTTGCCAGATATTGCCAAAAACTACTTAACTTTTTGCCCAGAAATTTCAACTCTTCAGTGAAATGTCCCAAAAGCCAAAAGAAAAAAGTAAAACTCATACTGGCAATTGCCGAAGTAGAAAAAAGTGAGAAAAAAACGGCAATACTAGAAATTAACATAATCTTAAATCCCAGACCAAAAATGACCAAAAGATAACTTACTTGAAAAGACCATTTTTTTAGTAAAAGTAAACTTAGATGTCCAACTGACATTATTAAAATACTTAGATAAACTGCAGAAAGTATACCCAGATATCGTCCAAGCAAATATTCTATCCGTGATAAAGGACGAGTGAAAATTAGACAAATTGTCTTACTCTCAATTTCTTCAAGAACAAGATTTACACTGGCAAAAATGGTTAAAAGTAAAGCAAAAAGTTCAATCACTGATAAACCAAAATCTAAAAGAAGACGCAACTCCTGTTCACCACCAAGAAGGGAAAAGAGTAAAGTAGCAAAAAGAATTAAAAAAGCAAAAAAAATTATAACATAAAAAATTTTATTCCCTATATTTTCTTTAACTGTATAGTAACAAATTGCAAAAATTTTTTTCATGCCTGCGCTACCCTTATTGTCTTAAGAAAAATCTTCTCCAGTTTACCTTCCCGCATGGACCAATCTTTTTGTTCCAAAACACTTACTAATTCCCCTTGGTCAAGAATACCAACACGGTCAGATATTTTTTCTACTTCAGAAATGATATGGGAAGAAAAGAAAATTGTTTTTCCTTCTTTTTTCAGTCCAAGCAAAAGTTCGCGCATTTCCCTTATCCCTACCGGGTCAAGTCCGGAAACCGGCTCATCAAGAATGAGAATTTCAGGATTATGCAGTAAGGCTTGAGCAATACCTACCCGCTGGAGCATACCGCGGGACAATTCAGTAACTCTTTTATTTTTTTCTTTTTCCAAAGTAACAAGTTTAAGAACTTGTTCAATTCGTTGATTTATTTTTTGGGAAGGTATTTCCGATAGACGAGCATAAAGGTTTAATAACTCATTTACGGTAAGATATTGATAAAAAGATGGTAATTCCGGTAGATAACCAACATTACGGATAATTTCTTTATCGGGTATAAGTTTACCCTGAATATAAACCCTTCCTTTAGTGGGAAAAAGAAGTCCAAGCAGGAGCTTAATTGTTGTTGTTTTTCCGCTACCATTTAATCCTAAAAGAGAAAAAATTTCACCTTCTTTGATCTCTAAATTCAAATTCTTAACTGCAGGAGTCTCTTTAAGTTTACCTAAGTGTCTACGCCGATAAATTTTAGTTAAGTCCTCCGTACGAATAATCTCCATGCCAAATACGATTCAGACAGATGGAACCACCGATTCAAACAGATAAAAATCCGTCTGAATCAGTCCATTATCTGTATGCATCCTGCCTCTATTATAGTTTGACTAATTTAACCCGGGTTATCCCTGGATATTTACGAATTTCTTCCAGCACCTTCACTGGCACTTCTGAATCAACATTGATAAAAGTTACCGCTTCCCCACCAAGCATTTTTCTTCCCACCTCCATCGAGGCAATATTGATTCCATTCTTACCTAACACTGTTCCTACATAACCGATTATTCCCGGACGGTCAACATTGTTTAAGACTAAAATCCATCCCTCAGGACAAACATCAATTGAAAGTTGACCAATTTTTACTAAACGTGGTAGATTCTCTAATAACAATGTCCCGGCAAAATCAATTCTTTCTTCGATTGTCTTCGCTGAAACAGAAATAAGATTAGCAAAATCTACTTTTTCTTGTGTTTTTAATTCGGTTACTTTGATTCCCCGTTCCCGAGCAAGAAAAGAAGCATTAACTAAATTTACTTCTACATCTAAAATTGGTGTAAGAAAACCTTGCAAAAAACTATAAGTTAAAGGAGTAAGATTATACTGAACAATTTCACCACAATAGCGTAGACTAATCTCTTTGATTCTCCCGTCAACAATCTGCCCGAGAAAAGAGCCCATTTTTCTAGTAAGAAGTGTATAAGGTTCAAAGATTTCCCAGAGTTCCGGTTCAATAGTCGGTAAATTTACTGCATTACGAATAACATTTTTTTCAAAATAGTCAACAACTGCTTTCGCTAATTCTTCCGCAACCCGTTCTTGTGCTTCTTCAGTAGAAGCACCAAGATGTGGTGTAAGAACTACATTTTCTAATTTAAGCAGTGGACTATCCAAGGGAATTGGTTCTTGAGCGAAAACATCTAATGCCGCACCAGCAATTTTACCACTTTTTATTGCCTCGGTAAGCGCATCTTCATCAATAATCTCACCTCTCGCTGTGTTGATAATGCGTACCCCTTCTTTCATTGAGGTAATTGTTTTTTGGTTAATTAACCCTTTAGTTTGTTCATTTAAGGGCAAATGTAAAGAAAGATAATCTGCCTTCTTCAGTGCATCCTCAAAATTGACCAATTCTACACCAATATTTTTTGCATAATCCTCCGAGACATAAGGGTCATAAGCTAAAACACGCATCCCAAAAGCAAGTGCACGAACAGCAACCTCCCTACCTATCTTTCCTAAACCAAGCAAGGACAAAGTTTTCCCATAAAGTTCACTACCAATAAATTTGGACCTTTCCCATTTACCCTCTCTTACGGAAGCGTCACCACGAGATAAGTTACGGGCCAAAGTAAGTAAAAGCGCAAAAGTATGCTCAGTAGCAGCAATGGTATTACCCCCAGGCACATTTATCACTAATATTCCAGCTTTTGTTGCCGCATTGAGGTCAATGTTATCTACTCCCGTTCCCGCACGACCAACAAGTTTAAGTTTTCTTGCCTGGTCGATTATTTCTTTAGTCACCTTCGTTTCACTGCGAACAAGTAAAACTTCATATTCAGGAATTATTGAAACTAATTCTTCCGGTTTAGGTTTAAGTTTGAATTCTACTTTAAACTGGGGAGATTTTTTTAATACTCTTAATCCTTCTTCTGAAATTGGGTCAGTAACTAAAATTTTGGTCATCGAAAATTTCTCCTCACATTTGAAACAATATTTTTTCGGCTGCAGACAGACCAGCACCAAAGTCAAAATTATTGTAACCTAATTCTTTAAGTCCACGTTCAACTGCGGAAATGCCAACGAGAATATCAAATTCGTTCATATATCCCAAATGGGCAAGACGGAAAATCTTACCTTTCAATCCCTGTTGTCCACCAGCAATGGAGACACCATATTCTTCTCGTAATTTTTTTACTAATTTACCACTATCCAATCCTTGCGGTGATTCCACTGCCGTAACTACATTAGATGGATTTTGTGCAAAAAGTTCCAGATTCAAAGCTTGCATACCGGCACGGGTAGCCCGAGCCAGTTTTTCATGTCTCGCCCAGATTTTTTCCAAAGTCTCTTTTTTAATCATTTCTATCGCTTGGTTTAAACCAATAATTAAAGTTACTGCTGGAGTAAAAGGTGTTTCTTTATCGGCAAGTGATTTTTTCATCCGCCGAAAATCCCAATAAAACCGCGGTAATTCTGCTTTTTCTACCAAATCCCACGCTTTCTCACTTAAAGCAACGAAGGATAACCCAGGAGCACTCATTAACCCTTTCTGCGAAGCACCAACGACTACATCTAAATGCCATTTATCCGTATGAAGTTCTTGTGCACAAAGTCCACTGATTGAATCAATCACTAAAACTGCTTCAGTTTTTGCAACAATTTCACCAATACTTTTCAGGTCGTTAACTACACCGGTAGACGTTTCCGTATGCGTAGTAAACACTGCTTTTATCTCGGAATTTGCTTTCAACTTTTTCTCTACCGCTTCGCAATCAATCGCTTTACCCCATTCATTACGGACAGTTTCCGGTTTTATCCCATAAGTTTCTAAAATTTTTATCCAGCGGTCACCAAAGACACCGGAAGAAGCAACTAAAACTTTATCTCCGGGAGAAAGAAGGTTAACTACACTTGCTTCCATACCTCCAGTTCCCGAAGAAGTCAATAAAAGTACTGTTCCTTCGGTCTGAAAAACATATTTCAATCCGTCAATGACCTGAGTAAAAATTGTCCCAAATTCAGTTGTCCGATGATGAAGTATCGGTAAAGCACTCTCTAAAGCAACTTCCGGTGGAATTGGTGTTGGACCGGGCGTAAGCAAATAGTACTTTTTCATCTTTTTTTCCGCATCTTTCAGACATCCAGCGATTTTCTTAAGGTCAGTATTCCTCATCAATTTGTTAAAGACTACTAAATAAACTCTCAATCTTCAGAAGTGCAATTCTAAATAACCCATCGCTGGGAAGAAAAAACAAACTGACTATGTCTGAAAGGTGCGAGATTCTCCTCCTTTCTAATTTAAATTACGCTTTCGCTACCGGACTTGGTTGTAGGGGATAAGTTTCTCCCCGTGTAACTATCTTTTTTTCTCTCTTTTTTTCCTCTTTCGGTTCCAAGGCAAGTCCTAAGACTTCATCCATAGATTTTATGGACACAAGATTGATTTTCTTTTGTATCTCTTTGGGTATTTCTTCCAAATCCTTTTTGTTCCCTTCAGGAAAAATAACCGTTTTTATCCCTTCCCGGAAAGCCGCTAAAACTTTTTCCTTAAACCCGCCAATCGGAAGAATCCGTCCCCGTAAAGTTATCTCCCCGGTCATTGCTACATCTTTTTTTACTGCCCTTTTGGTAAGCACTGAAGCCAAAGCAGTAGCCATGGCAATCCCTGCAGAAGGACCATCTTTTGGGATTGCTCCCTCGGGAACATGAATGTGCACTTCCATCTCCTTAAAGAAATCCTCTTTTAATCCCAATTTTTTCGCTATTGAACGAACATAAGAGAGGGCAGCCTGTGCGGATTCCTGCATTACTTCACCAAGTTTACCGGTAAGCGTAAGTTTACTTTTACCTCTCATTACGGTGACTTCAATAGCTAAGAGACTACCACCTACTTCAGTCCAAGCTAAACCCGTAGCCACACCAATTTCGTTCGGGGTAATTTTCTCCCGATGAAACTTAGGTATACCAAGATATTTTTCCACATTATGCTGATTAATTTCAACCCCCTTCTTTTTTGGATCTAAAACCAGTTCTTTGGCTACCTTACGACAAATGTTAGCAATCTCCCGTTCTAAATTTCTTACTCCTGCTTCTTGAGTATACTCATAGATAATCCTTCTTAATGCGGGTAATGTAATTTTTAAACACTTTTCATCAAGTCCATTTTCTTTGGTTTGTTTCGGGATAAGATAGCGCCGGGCAATTTCAATTTTTTCTTCGGTAGTGTAACCCGGGAAACGAATTGTTTCCAAACGGTCCTGTAAAGAGGGAGGAATAGAATATAAAGTATTCGCAGTAGTAATGAACATTACATCAGATAGATCAAATTCTACATCTAGGTAATGGTCGGTAAAAGTATTGTTTTGTTCTGGGTCTAAAACTTCTAAAAGCGCCGCTGCCGGGTCACCACGCCAATCGGTACCCATTTTATCCACTTCATCAAGAAGAAATATCGGATTCTTTGATTTCGCTTTCCGCATTGACTGAATAATTCTCCCGGGTAAAGCACCAATATAGGTTCTCCGGTGTCCACGAATTTCTGCTTCATCACGCACACCGCCAAGAGACATGCGCACAAATTTTCTTCCTAAAGCACGGGCAATTGATTTGGCTAAAGAAGTTTTACCTACACCCGGTGGACCAACAAAACAGAAAATCGGACCTTTCAATTTTTTTGTCCGTTTACAAACTGCTAAATATTCTAAAATTCTTTCTTTTGCTTTCTCTAAACCGTAATGATCCTCTTCTAAGATTTCCTGTGCACGCTTTAAGTCAAGATTATCTTTAGTTTTTATTGCCCAAGGTAAAGCAATTAGCCAGTCAACATAAGTACGGATGACCGTTGCTTCCGGAGAAAAAGGTGCCATTTTTTCTAACCGGGAAAGTTCACGCATTGTTTCTTCTTCTGCTTCTTTAGACATTTTTGTTTTTCTAACTTTTTCCCGTAATTCGTCTATTTCTTTGGCAAAATCATCCTTCTGCCGTAATTCTTTCTGGATTGCTTTCATCTGTTCGGTGAGATAATACTCTTTTTGTGTTTTTTCAATTTGCCCGCGGACACGGTTTTGGATTTTCTTTTCTAAAGTAAGGATCTCAATTTCCGAATTAAGTATGCTCACTAATTTTTCTAACCTCTCCTGAGGATTAAAAATCTCCAAAATTTTTTGTTTTTCTTGAGTTTTAATCAAAAGATGGGCAACAATAGTATCGGCTAATCTTCCCGGCTCAGAAATATTACTCAAAGAAAGAGCACTCTCAAAAGGCATTCGCCGGTTTAAACCTACATACTGGTTAAAAAGTGTCACTACTTGGCGCATTAATGCTTCCAACTCCAAAGAAGGAGTTACCTTTTCCTCAGCAAGAGTAATTTCGACTTCAATATACTTTTTTTCGGCAAGAAATTGAAAATTAACGATTTTACCACGGGTAATACCTTCAACTAAAATTTTTAATGTTCCATCAGGCATTTTCAATAATTGTAAAACTTCACCTACCGTACCAATTTCATGAAGATCTTCCCTTCCCGGATCTTCAACTTCCATCTTCCGTTGGGTAGCTAAGAAAATCAAATGCTCAGCACTCATTGCCGCTTCAGTCGCGCGGATAGATTTTTCTCTTCCCACGGCCAAAGGCAAAACCATGTAAGGAAAAATTACCGTATCCCGCACGGCTAATAAAGGTAATTTCGAAGGAATTGTTAATGAACGTTGTTTTTCAGAAATAATCATTTGAGGTGATTCGCCTCCCTTTATCTTTTCTTTCGGGTAACAATTACTTCATCAATTAATCCATAGTTTTTTGCTTCTTCTGCGGACATATAAAAATTACGTTCCGTGTCTTGACGAATTTTTTCTACCGGTTGACCAGTATGTTTAGCTAAAATTTCAATCAGCCGATTTTTTGCATGGATAAGTTCACGTGCTTCAATATCAATATCGGTCGCGGAACCGGTTAATCCTTCACCACCAACCAGTGGTTGATGAATCATTATTCGCGCGTTAGGTAAAGCGAATCTCTTCCCTTTGTTCCCGCAAGCAAGAAGTAAAGCACCAGCAGACATCGCTTTACCAATACAAATTGTTGTAATTGGCGATTTGATGTATTGCATTGTATCATAGATGGCTAAGGCAGCGGGAACCGAACCACCGGGTGAGTTAATATAGACATTGATATCTTTTTCCGGATCTTGGGATTCCAAAAAAAGAAGTTGGGCAATAAGTAAATTTGCCGCATCAGTAGTAATGATTCCTTCATACTCACCAACAAAAATAATTCTCTCTTTTAAAAGACGAGAAAAAATATCGTATGCTTTTTCTATCCCTCCAGGTGCAGGTTCATAAATAATTACATTACGCATTTTTTACCCCCTCTTTCTCCTCAACGGAGGATATCCTCCCCTTAGATTTATTCAGGGCTGATGAGAGGATTTCCAAAACTCATTTCTCCTCTTTCACCTGTTTAATTTTAGCATTTTTTATTAAAAAATCAAATATTTTTTCTTCTTTAGGTTCAATTTTTTCTTTTTCGGCAATGGCCAAAAGTAATAAACTAAGACGGACTCGTTTTTCGGCTTCCGGACGATATCTCTCTTTTAGCTGAAGAAAATCCTTCTCCCATAAATCAGTTAAGTTCTGTGCTTGATAAAATTTATACATTTCTTGTAAAATTAATTCCAACTCTTTTTCCACTAAACTTGGTGGTAGAGGAGGAAAATTCGCCTTGAGTAAATGTTCACTGATTTGGTTTTTTATTTCCCTTCGGGCACGCTCTTCTTCAAATTTTTCTAAATTTTCTTTAATTTTTAAACACATTTCTTCCAAAGAAGAAAAATTTAAGTCCCGCGCAAAATCATCATTTACGATAGGTAATTTTTTTTCTTTTAGTGCATTTATTTTTATCCGGAGAATTGCTTCTTTACCGGTAAATTCTTTCCTGGGATAATCATTAGGAAAAGTCACTTTAATTTCTTTAACTTCACCCTTTTTCACACCGATAAGTTGTTCAGTTAAACCGGGAATTAAATCCGGTTGAGAAAGGTTAAGTAACTGATTTTTTAATGTATCCAAAGGAGGAGAATTCTTATCTAAGAAAATTTCATAATCAACAAGAAGATAATTTTCTTTCTCTACCATATCTTTACCCGACTCTACAAGATAAGCATTCCTTTCTTGGAGAGAAAGAATAACTTTCTCTATATCTTTTTCGCTAATTTTTTTTATTTTTTTCTCTAAAACAATTTTTTTGTACCCCTGTGGAGAAACTACCGGACGAGATTCAATAATTAAATGGAAACTACAGGGTTCACTAAACTGAAATTTCAAATCCCGTATCTGTGGAGAAACTATCGGTTGAAGATTTTTTTCTTCAAGTATTTCCTTCACTGAGCACGCAATAAGTTGCTCAATCACTTCAGCACGTGCCTGAGACACAAACTGCGTTTTCACTATTTCTAAAGGTACTTTACCCCGCCGAAATCCAGGGATGCTCACCCGTGACTGTAAACTTTGATAAGTCTTATCAGTCATTTCTTCTACTTCTTTGTGGGATAATTCTACCGAAAAAACAATTTGGCAGGGTTGCGAATTTAAAACCTCTACCTTTTTTTCCATTTGAGGTAATCACCTTTTTAGAGAATGAACAAAACAAGAGTCAAATCCACCCCAATTTTTTTCTTTGCCGGAAGTGGGATTCGAACCCACAAGTCTCGCAGCATCCCGCACTTTTATTTTTATGCCCTCGGCAGGATTTTCACCCCCCACCTTTGTCCAAGATATTCCGGTTATGCTCAAAAGTTCCTACAAACCTCTTAACCACCTCTAAGCAAAGGTACGGGCCTGCAACCCTTGGGATCCCACCTCTTTTATCTGCCGCGGGAGGGATTTGAACCCTCACGAGTTGCCTCATACGGTCCTAAGCCGTAAGCGTCTGCCAATTCCGCCACCGCGGCAAAAGGGGGCGTGTATACCAGTTCCACCACGAGGGCAAAAGTACAGAGCACGTCTACCAGTTCCGCCATCTGGCCCTTCGGCAGACAGATCTGCCAATAGAGTTTACTCCACTCTACGGGGTCACCTGTCCCTCTGTCGCACTCCTCACTTTTGGTCGGAGTCCCCTCGTCCCGAGAGGTTTATCTTTTCGGGACTTCGGTGCTCCCAATAATGGTATCACAGTCCCACCACAGTAGCCATTGTGGTGGGACAGTATCGCTGTTGTGATACCATAATGGGATTAAATCCCCTCTTGCGTTTACAAACTCTGCCACTTCATTAGGCAGAAATTCGTTCACTGTCACCCCTTTAAGAGGAACTTTTTACTCAATTACTTATTCACTCATTCACCGACGTATTGCCCCCGGTCCGGTTCGAACGGACAACCTCCTGCTTAAGAGGCAGATGCTCTACCAGTTGAGCTACGAGGGCCATAAAGACAGTTATTAGTGATTAGTAAAAGATCTATTCCTGCCCCCGCACCTTATATCACGCCCTCAGCAGGAGTTGAACCTGCAACCTCTTGGTTCGAAGCCAAGCGCTCTATCCAGCTGAGCTATGAGGGCAAAAAGGTGCGGGGCTATCCACTTGAGCTATGAGCGCGTATATTTATGGCGCGGGATAAACTTCGGCAACCGCGATACCTTCCCCGCACGTCCAATAGTGTGGGGTCCAATTGAGTCACAGACACACAAACCAAGGGAGAGCAAGGGGATTTGAACCCCCAACCTGATGGGCCACAGCCATCCGCTCTAACCAAGTTGAGCTATGCTCTCCACAAATTCTATTCACTCATTAAGACAATTTTTGCTAAAATGCTGTTTTCCAAATATTCAAGATCAAAAGGTTTACAGATATAATCATCAGCACCAAGTTTCATCGCTTCCTGTGCAATTTCTTCTTCTTGAACTGCCGTAATTATAATCACACCAATCGCAGGGTTAATTTTTTTAATTTCCTTCAAAACTTCAATCCCATTTATTTCCGGCAATCTAATATCAAGGAGAATTAACTGTGGTGATTCTTTTTTAGTTATTTCAATTGCTTCTGCTCCATTTTTCGCGGTAGATACTTGATATGATTTCTTGGTGAGAAAACGCTCAAGAAAATTTGAAACTGCTGGATCATCATCAACAATTAAAATTTTTCCTTTCTTAGAATTCCCAAATTTTTCCATTTCTTAGAATTCTCCTTTCCCCTACCTCTTTCTCTTCTTAGAGGTGATTACTTCTTACCTGGAACCTCTTTTTGGCCAACAATCATCAAAACTGTAACAATAAGGAAAATAATAGTTGCCTGGATAAGAAGTAAAACCGAGTCAACGGTCTTTCCGGTTCGTAAGACAACTGCTCCTAAACCCAAAGCAAGAGCAAGTGCATAAATAAAAATTACTGTTTCTTTTTCGGTTAACCCAAGATGAACCAAACGATGGTGAAGATGGTCTTTCCCGGTATACTCAAGCCACTCACGAAAATTGTGTACTGTACCATTTCTAATCCGGGAAATAGTCGTGTAAATCATATCAAAAATTAATACTCCTAAGATTATTATTGGTGTTGCTGTAGCGACCATTGGGTTATACCCTACCTGTCCCCAGGAACCCATAATTGCTAAAGCGGCAACCATAAAACCAAGAAAAGTTGCTCCGGCATCACCAAGAAAAATTGATGCGGGTTTAAAATTGTAAGGCAGAAAACCTAAACTCGCTCCGATAAGTGCGGCACAGAGAAAAATAAACCATTTCTCTTGCATCTGGATTCCTACAATGAGCATACTGACTACACATACCGCGGTTAAACCAGTAGCTAAACCGTCCATCCCATCAAAAAAATTCATTGCATTGGTTATCCCCACTACTCCGAAAATCGTAATTAACACTTCCATTACATATTCCCCGGGCCAGTGCGGAATAACCGTCACCCTCACTCCAAATGCAATAATCAATAAGGTTGCAAAAACCTGTCCAAAAAATCTTATTTTTGCTGATAAACCCTTCGATAAACTCAGGGTCCTTTCGGCCAACTCAAGGTCTGAGTATACCGAAGACTGAGCTTGCCGAAGACCTTTCCCGCTTCGCCCGCCTGCCGGCGAGGCAGGCAGCGAGGTGAGTAAATCATCAACTAAACCTAAAAGAAAAACAAGCGTTCCTCCTAAAACTACACCCCAAAGTTCACGCGAAAAATTTAAATTCCGTAATACCGCAATCATAAAGGCTAAATAAATAGCCAACCCACCGAGCAAGGGGATCGGCTGAGTATGTATTTTTCGTTTATCCGGGTAATCTAAAATTTTAAACTGTCTCGCTATTTGCCTCGTTATCGGGGTAACAAAATTAGCCAGTAAAAAAGAGAGAAGAAATACATAAAGCCAACGAATATTATGTAAATAAAACCAAGTCCCTCCCCGCGGTGAACCTAAATAGAGTATTAAACCAAGCAAAAATAAATAGTAAACTAATTTCCACTTTTTCATTTCGGAGATCCCGCTTTAGCGGTGACGTGCGAATTCGTATTCTTTACCCCGTTAGAAATTGCGGATTAGTTGGGTTTTAAAATTAAACCTCGTGAGACCTACGGCTTCTTAGGAGTAAATTCTCCCAACCACTTAACATAATTTTATCAAATATTTCTAACGGGGTTTATTCGTATCCATTCGTGATCTATATTTGTAACGAAAACCTCAAAGGAACAAAACCTTCCGCATATTTCACCCGATTTTGATACCCACGAAATACTGCTGTTGACTGCGCACTATCAAGAATACTCAATCCAGCAACTTTGGTTGCATAAACCTGCGATTGATGTGCTTTTAATAGATTCATCTTTTCTTCCAAAACTTCACCAATATCTACAAAAATGCTTGTTGGAGCAAAATCAACCGTTGTCGGCACTTCGTAAAATAAAACATTGTGAATATATCTGGTTGCCGTAATTGTTGCTTGCGAAACATTGCGATGATCTTGATGCGTATCATTAAAATAAGGAACAAAAATTATTTCCGGTTTAACTTTCTTGATTACATTTTCAATTTTGTTAATTAACCCTTTCTCAAGAGGTATTTTTGTATCTTCATACCCACCCCAGAAAATTTCTGCTTGCATAATTTTTGCTGACTTTTCTTGTTCTTTTTGCCGAATTTTTGCTTTGCCTCCATATTCACCTTTGGTTAAGATCAAAAGAAAAATCTTATTCCCATTTTTTGCGTAACGTAAAAGTGTCCCTCCACAACCAAATTCAATGTCATCCGGATGCGGCCCAATGGCTAAAATATCCATCCCCTCAGACTTTCCTCCTTGCGTTTGGTTAATGTTCAAGAGTTTCCAGTGCTTCCCGGACGATATTCTCGCTAACCGCCCTTACCTTTTTCCCGTAACCAGTAACCAAACACATATCACAAATTTGGTTGACTCGCCGTGGTATACCCCCGGAACGTTCATAAATTAAACGCAAAGCGCCAGAGTCAAACTCAATACTTTCACCACCAGCAACTTGTAAACGGTGTTTTATATAGTTTTCCATTTCCTCCCGGTTCAATGCTTCTAAGTGATATTTCATCGCAATCCGCTGGAGTAGTTGCTTGTTTGCCTCTACTTTTTCTTTTAATTCCGGCTGTCCAAGAAGCATTATCGTTAAGAGAAATTTATCATCCATCTGAAAATTTAAAAGCAACCTTATTTCTTCGTATACATTTTTATCTTCAATTGCATGTGCCTCATCAATAAGAACTACCGTTTTTTTTCCATCTTTGATATTATTTATGAGAATTTTTTCTAAAGTAATTAAAATATCGGTTTTGCGTGTCGACGGTTCCGATGAACCTAAATTATAACTAATCATTCTTAATAACTCTACATCATCTAATCTCGGATTACTAAGAAAAGCAACTTTATACACTTCTTTTTCTAATTCAGTTATAAAACACGACCGAGAACAGTCTTACCGCAACCGTAAACACCGGTGAGCATTCCCGCACCTTTACCTTCACGGACAACGTAAAACATTCTCGCTAAAGCTTCTTCATGCTGTGGTGAATAATAAAGAAACTTTGGGTCGGGAGTATTTTCAAACGGTTTCTCTTTCAAACCCCAATATTCTTCATACATAAAATTTCTCTACTTTTGGGACCACAATTGAATAAAAGGTCAATTGTAGACATGTAAGGTTGAAAATTACCATATAACTGAGGATATACCGGATGTTGAAAATCTTGAAAAATAACATTGATATTTTCCTCTTCAAATTTTTTTATATCCATATATTCTGCACCACCTTTGCCAGCAAGATAAGTATCAGCAGAAAAATATTTACAGATATCAATCAAACGCTCATTAGGTTCTTCACGCAAATTAGGTATCTGCGAAGCAAGAAAAAATCTTGTCTTATCAATATCTAACAGATGAGTAAGAAGTTTAACGGTTTCAATATTAACACCCACTAATTTTCCCCAAATTTTAGAATACATTTCTTCAAAGTATTGTTGAAATATCTTGAAAAAAGGAGCACGGTTGTAATTTACAACTAAACTCTTTAAATGATCTTTTTCCCAATTTATTTTTTCATTTATTTTCACTTCATTGATTTTTTCCGGGAATTTATATAATACGGGCACAGTAAGCCATTGCCACCCATTTGCCGTTTTAATTTTGTTACGATTTTGAAATTCATTCTTTTTATACTGCACATTATCTAAAAATACAAAAATATCACTTTTTATAATTTTATCAAAATATCCTAACCAGGGCAAATACTGAGGTTGATGTACTGATACAATCATACAGATTTTATTTTCATTTCCCGGGCTAATTTTTTATATTCAGGGTCTTTAGTTACTAAGGTCAAACGATTATGAAAGGCAAATGCAGCAATGTAACTGTCGGCTATGCTAAACCCGTATTTCACTTTATATTCACCAGTAAGAAGTACTATATGTTCATCAGGATAAAGAATGGGCAATTGCCAACCTTTTACCAAAACATAAGTTTCGTTTGCTTTTTCCTTACCCTGTTTTTGCCAGGTTAAATAATAAAGTTCACTTAAAGCAATAAAAGGAATAGCTGATTCTTTTTTAATTTTTTCTAATTCTTCACCACCTTTTTCTTCGGCCAAATAGGCGATTAAGACCGAGGTATCTAAAAGGTAAGAAGGATTATTTTCTTTTTTTTCGTTCAAGTTCTCTTTCCTTTCGTCGTAGTTCAAATAAATCTTTGTTGGAAACTAATCCTTTAAGAATTCCTCGCGATGACTTAAACGGATCGGAAGGAAGAGGCACAAGAATTATCTGTTTCCCGGTATCAATGAACTCTACTTTTGAATGCGGACCAAGACCATATTTTTTCCTTATCTCTGCAGGTATAACTGTCTGTCCGCGTACCGAAACGGTTACTGACATATAGTTCACCTCTTCAGACCCTTCCCCCCACCGCTTTGCTTCGCAAAGCGAAGCAGTGGGGGTCAGGGTGACATTGTCATTTTACAAAACATTCTCAGGTTTGTCAAGACAAAAAAAGTTTTTATCTTACTTTTTCATAATCATTTCTTGAATAAAAAGATTGGATTGGTAAAAATTTTTTCACCCTCTGTTCCACTAATTTCCAAACGATAATAAGTTTTCCCTGAAGGCACATTGGTATCAATATATTCAATTTCCAGAGGTAAATTTTGTTCAAAAATTTTCACTATTTCGCCATCACGAATTAGATTTACCTTTACCTTTCTTGGAGGCAGTAAGTTTCCATCTTTAATTTTAATCTTAATCTTCGGGTGACTTAAGCCTCTTATCTCTTCACCCATTATTGCTTTCCCCTCTCCAGTTTCAATCTCAAATTTTTCCAGAATAAGTCTCTTATTTTTTGCTTTTTGAAAAACATAAAATTTTCCTCTTTTCAAGCATTCAATAACTTCTTTCTCACTTGCCCGCTCACCCTCTTCTTTCCTGTTCCCCTCTCTCAAAAGCAGAGTATTCTGCACACTATCCAAGTAGGTTCCCAGATACCCTTCCTGTTTATAGTCCAATTCACCAATTGCCCAGATTGGTTTTTCTTTTGTCCCTCTACAATACTGGTTAAGAATTTGATCCCAAATTCCTCCGGGAATACCTACTTTCTTATAACCTTCATAAAGGACTGCAAAACCGGTATAGTTTTCACTTCGTAAGAGGTCATTTTCATAGGTTGGTGTTTGTACCGCTATGCCATCTACTTCTTGTCCTTTCTCCCAGTTCGGTGCTTCGGGATGTGCCCAGAAAATCACCCCGTCTCTCTCATTAACATAATTGATTAAATTCTGATATGGCTCAACTCCCCTGTCTCCGTGATATTGGTCATAAGGAAAATATTTGTAAGGATAATTATTTACCAGAAACAGAAAACCCGCAAGAATAATGATTATTCCAAGAATTTTATATTTTGAGGAATAGATAACTAAAACTTGATTCTTGTAGGTAATTTCTCGTTTCTTCTTTTTGGTCAATAACCAATAACCAATAACCAATAACCCTGCTGGCCAGAAGAGAAAGACGCTTCTCAGACTCCACGCCCCGGCATTCGGATTAGAAACGAGCGGTGAATTCTCGTAGTCTTTTGGACTATTTAATCCGGTGATGAGCATATGTTTATGCCAGTTATGTAAAGTAAGATGATATTTGAAATGTTTGCCTCGCCAGTAATAAAATGGTGCTGCCTCCACACCCGCTAAAAGCAAAATCTCTGGATATTTTTTTTGAATTTTTTCTATTTCTTGAAGATATTTTTCTGCTCCAAATCTGAGCACTGAATTTTTCTCAATTCTCTTTTTTAAAATATTTTGCAAAGGCCATAAACCATATTCCCAACGCATTAAATTATGGTCACTGAAAATTACGACTTTTATTCCTTTTTCTTTAGCAAGCGTAGCAATTTCTTCTAATGAATATTTACCATCGCTGATTGTAGAGTGAACATGAATTACCATTGGAACTTGGATAAACTGCTCATCAGCAATCAGCCATTGACTATTAGCCAACAGCAGAAAATAAAAAACAAAAATAGTTTTCCTCACTTCGCAAATGCCTCAAGGACAATAGAAATTATTTTTCTTATTTCCGAGTCACTAAGTGAAGGATAAATTGGAATGGAAAGAGCGGTGTTCCAAGCCTTTTTCGTATTGGGAAAATCACTTAATCGCAGATATTGATGCAGAGGTTTGTATATTGGACGCCTGCAAATTATTCCTTCTCTATTAAGTAAAACCAAATATTTTTCCAAATTACCTTTGGTTTTCACTACATAACGATAAAAAACTGGCTCTTGTTCATCTTGTCCATAGGGTAATTCAAAATTACATTTTTGAAAAGCAAGGGTATACTTTTTTGCTATTTCCTTTCGTCTACGAATAAAAAAAGACAGTTTGTCTAACTGAACCAATCCCAAAGCTGCCTGCAAGTCAGTCATTTTATAGTTATAGCGTATTAAATAATTTTCTTTTTCGTCATAATCTCGTAAATCCCGTGCTACGCTTAATATCTTTTCAGAATTAGAAAGAAGCATACCCCCTTCCCCACAGGTAAGCATTTTTGTTGCATAAAAAGAAAAAATAGAAATCGTCCCAAAACTGCCAACCATTTTGCCTTTGTATCTTGCACCAATTATCTGGGCGCAATCTTCAATAATTGGTATTCCTAAAGTCAAGAACCTATCAATTTCTGCTGGAAAACCAAAAAGATGTGGCACGACAATTGCTTTCGTTTTTTTAGTAATTCTTATTTTGGCATCTGCAAAAGAAATGTTGTAATTATAATCGTTAATATCGCAAAGAATTGGTTTTGCTCCTACGTAATTTATGGCATTTAAGGGTGCAGTGCAAAGATAAGACGGAAGGATAACTTCATCTCCTCTTTTTATACCTAAAGATAAAAGTGCTAAATGCAACGCTGCTGTGCCTGAACTTGTTGCTACACCACCTTTAATCCCCACGAATTGAGTAATTTTCTCTTCAAATTTCTTTACTAATTTACCTTGAGCAATTTCCCCGGAAGTGATTACTTCGGTAACTTTTTTTATTTCTTCTTTACCCAAACTTGGACGTGAATGTGGAATTAACATTTTATTTTTCCTTTCAGCAGTTCTACATACAACTTTTCTACCAAACAATTTTCCCTTTCGCTACTAAATCTGGGATAACCATCAACAGTTTCGGTTACCCATTTTTTTCCTTCCTTACCCATTTTTCTTCTTCGCTCTTCGCTCTCCGCTAATTCTAATATCGCCTCTGCTAATGCCTGTGAATTTTTTGGCGGGACAAGAATTCCGGTAACTCCATCTTTTACTACCGAAGGAATACCTTGCACATTTGTAGCCACAATCGGTTTACCTAATGCTTGTGCCTGAAGAAGAGTCATTCCCAACCCTTCATTAATTGAAGGTTGGACATAAATATCTATCAAAGAGATTATTTCTTCTACATCATCTCTCCAGCCGGTGAAAATTACTTTGTCTTCCAATTTTAGATTGTAGATTACAGATTGCAGATTCTTTCTCTCTTCTCCATCTCCCACAATAAGAAATTTAAGTGCTTGGTGATTGGTGATTGGTGATTGGGTAATTAGAGGAATTGCTTCAACAAAATACTTGTATCCTTTCACTGGGTCAAGTCGCCCGACCGAACCAATAACAATTGCCTCTTCTGGAATATCAAATTCTTTCCTGATACCTGATGCCTGATCCCTGATGTCCGAAAAGTTCACTCCCGAGTGAATCACTTCCCACTGTTCAGACCTGCCTACACCATAAGCAAGGGATTCATTTTTTTCGCCCTCAGTTAAAGCAATAAGTTTGTTGGTGATTATCGCTGTAATCCTTTCTATCGTTATAAATATCGTTGTAATCATTCTCCCATAATATCCATAAAAAACATGCCCATGTGGTGTATGAACAATTTTTGGTTTCAATTTGCAATCTGCAATTTGCAATTTGGAATATAGATATGTTGCCAAGCGACCAAGGATACCTGCTTTAGAAGAATGGGTATGCACAATGTCTGGACGCAATAAACGCAATAAACGCAACAAACACAAGAACGCAAGAAGGTCACGAAAAGGACTAATTGAACGGACTAAACTTTCAATACCGATAAATTTTACACCTGCAGTTTTTGTCTTTTTTACCAGTTCAACCGGTGGGTTTATTGTTTTCCCGTAAATTAAACTACATTGATAACCCTTCTGGGCAAAATGAGTAGTTGTAAGAAGAACATCCTCGGTTGAACCACCTTTATCCAACCGAGTAATGATATGGACAATCTTGTAGTTCATATTTTTCAGGATTATTTTATATTAAACGGTAAGTTTTGTCAAAAGGTAAGATTACTTCCGGGCATAAATGAGCATTGAAGGTGCGAAAACTAACTTCTTCCCGGAAAGGCAATAGATAATCTGGCAGAAAGAATACAAAGAATATTTTATCAGTTTCATTCCTAAACGACCAAATATTTTTCCTCCGGAATAAGGGTCACCAATAGTCATTTTGGAATTTCTTATTTCAATTTTTTCAAATTTGGCTTTTTCCAAAATTTTTTTCATTGTTTTGTCAGAAAAACTATAAAGATGAAAAACGGTAGGACTTATTTTATGGTAAGCAAGGCTATGAAATATTCGATGGACCAGAACATGAAAATTTGCATTTCTTGTTCTTATAATAACTAAACCACCGGGAGACAAAATTCGCTTTATTTCCGATAATTCATCAAAAGGGTCAGAAAATTGTCCACATACATCCCATAGTGTTATTATATCAAAATATTCATCTAGAAAATTTGCCTCTTTAACTGTCCCTTCAAAAATTCGATTACGATTCAAACGGATTTCGGCAGATTCAAGCAGATGTGAGAGTCTTTCTCGGGCTTGACTTACCGCTAATTTAGAAACTTCTACTCCATAAACATCAAAACCATATCCCTTCGCTATCTGAAGAAAGAAACCATCAGAACAACCAACATCCAGTAACTTAGGTGATGGGTAATTGGGGATTGGGAATTGGAAACGGATAAATTCAAGTTGTCTTCGGAACAATTTTTCTTTAGAAATATTAACTTTTTCATAATGAGGTTCAATAGATTGAGCATAGTGGGAAAGTTCATCTTCTTTAGACAACCGAGGATTGCGATAAACCAATCCACAAGAACGACATTTAACAATGTTTCCATAATTTGTAGAAAATAGAATTTTTTCTTCACCTGAATTACAGAGATTACATTTGACTTTTTCTAAGAGCATAAAAAATTTTTTCTACTTCATCAATGAATTACAAATAGCAACACATCACCCACAAAATCACTTTTGTAAAACTTGGTTAACTAAATTCGCGACCTCTACTGGTTTTATTTCAATCATACATTTTCTATTTGATGGACATTCATAACGGTCACAAGGATTGCATCCGACATCCTTCCAAACAAGAAAAATCTTACTCTCATCTCCGTTAGGCATATCCCTATACAAATTACCAGGACCAATTAAACCAATAACAGGTATCCTCAAATTTGCCGCAATGTGCATTGGTGAACTATTTACAGAAATAACAATATCACATTTTGAGATAACTCTTATTAGTCCTTCAATATCCGTTTTTCCGGTTAAATCTAACACATCTTTTTCTCCCGAAAAAGAGATTATTTTTTTCGCAATTCCTATCTCATTTTTGCCACCAAGCAATACGACATAAGCCTTATATTTATCTCTCAAAAAATTAATTACGGAGGCGAAAGATTCTTCTTCCCATAATCGAGACTTCCTATCGGAACCAACTCCTAAGCCAGCAATCAATTTACCTTCAGGAATAACAAAATTTGTTTCAAATTCATTTTTTGTAAACCAAAAAATTGGGAATTTCTTGACTTGTTTTATTCCAATTAATTTAGCAAGTTCAAGGTAATAATACGATTGGTTTTTTTGTAACCTGTCGTTATCCTCTATCTTCAAGTCAAAAAAATCTCCAAGACCGTTGGTATTTCTACCAAGGGTCATTTTCGGAGAAATTGTTTTTAGCAAAGTTCTTAAGAGAAAAGAACCTTTTCTTGAACCAATTTCATAAAAATTCACTGTCACGTCAAACTTATATTTTCTTAAATATAAGGCAATCTTAAGATAACTTAATATCTTATAAAGAACAAAAGCACTGCCTTTTGACACAGACCAGGGAATTACCTCATCACAGTAAGGACAATGTCTAATATATGAATAGATTCTATCTGAACACAAAAGAACAATTCTTGCTTTTGGATATTCATTCCTTATTGCTTCAAATACCGTTATTGCTTCAACAAAATCTCCAAGACCTGCAGTTAATATGAGTAGAATGTTTTTGTACATATTCCTATTTGGTTAATTGGTGAATTAGTGAATTAGTCAGTGAGAAATAAAGTTGTTCGTGTTGTTTAACAATTCCTCTTATATCAAATTTTTCTTCAACTAATTTTCTTCCCGCCAGACCCATCTTTTCTCTTAGCTCTTTGCTCTTCGCTAATTTTAGGATTGCTTCTGCCAATGCTTGAGGATTTCTCGGAGGAACAAGGATTCCGGTTTCCCCATCAATCACCTGCTCACGGATACCCTCAATATTGGTTGCTACTGCCGGCTTACCCATCGCCATCCCTTCTAAAGTTATCATCGGGAAACCTTCACGCAGAGAAGCTAAAACCAAAATATCCAATGCCGACAAAATTTCTTTCACATCTTTTCTAAATCCAGTAAAAATGACTTTATCTTCTAACTTTAAACTTTTAACTTTAAACTTTAAACTTTCTTCTAATTCTCCCTCTCCAACAATTAGAAATTTGGAATTTGGAATTTGCCCGTCCTCCGCAGAAGCTCTGCTTCGGAGGATGGAGAATTTGGAATTTATTATTTCTACTGCTTGGATAAAATAAGGTAACCCTTTCTGCCAAACCAATCTTCCAATCGTCCCGACTAGCATTGTATTTTCGGGAATCTTCAGTTCTTGCATTATTTTCTTTCTGGCATCAGGTATCCGGAATCTGGTATCTGATTCTATTTCTACACCATTATAAATTAAAGAAACTTTTTCTGCTGAAATTTTATGTTTTTCAATCAATCTTTCCCTTAATGCTTCCGAAGGGACGATAAACTGGTCAACAAACTTTTCACTGAAACGGTCCAAAATAATGTAGATTATCTTCTTAAAGAAATTTACATTAAACCCTTCAACTGGCATTTGGACTGTAGAAATTGAAACAGGAACTTTCGCGAATCCCGCAGCAAGACGAGCAAAAAAATCAGCCCTTGCTCCTTGACTGTGAACAATGTCTATTTTTTTTTCTTTCATAATCTTCGCCAGCTGAAAAATATTCACAAAATTAAATCTATTACGCAAGTCTAAAGGAAGTATTTCGGCATCACCCTTGATTTTCTCAACGAACAATCCATCGGATAAGCAAGCAACATAAATCTCAAATTTCTCTTTATCTAACCCGTTGATAATCTGAGCAAATGCTCTCTCTCCACCACCAAAAGTAGCATTTTCAATTACGAATAGAATTTTACATTTCATCTAATTACCGCTATTTTTTTTGACACCAATGATGTGCCGCCAGAAATTATGCAAATATAAATTCCGCTGGCTACTTTTTCACCTCTTGAGTTTAATGTATCCCAAGAAATTCGTCCAAGATTATTCATATCTTCAAGTTCGCGAACTAATTCTCCTGTTAGAGTATAAATTTTTACTTCGCTTCCGGGAACAAGTTGGGAAAACCAAATATCACCACAACCCGGACGCCAAGGGTTGGGATAAATCCTCACACCCGTATTGCTCGTCGCTAATTTAACACCTAAAGTATAGAAAGAAAAATGGTCAACTTGAACAACAACCAGTTTACTCACCGTGTCAACCGATTTATCTCCCAGTTCTTCCCATTTTTCAGTCCAAGGGTTATAATAGTAAACCTTCAAAAGTTCAGGGTCAGAGATGCCGTATCTTTCAAGGTCAGAATCTCGGTAAGGAATCTTGAGCGTTGCTTTATTTTCAAAAGTTAAACCACCAGGTGAAAAATCAACTACTTTCCCGACTCGTCCAATACCTGAAGGTAAAGATGGTGGATTAATTACCAAATTGACAGAGATAATGATGGTAATGTTAATATTACTAAGGAAACTACCCGAAGAAATAATTATTTCCATTCCTTCCAATTCGCTACCGGTAGGAACGGTTATAGTTATTTCTCGCGATGGGTCAGTCAAAAAACCTGTAACAACATTAGAACTTTCACTTACTTCCGCGGGTTTCGTATAGATGAGAAAACTGGCAGAAAGAGTAAAAGAAACTTGCCCGGTGCTGACTACCACATTCCATAAACCCGGGGACTTTTTTCGCAAATCAAAAACACAATTGATAGTCTTGTGGTCAGGAAAAAAGAAAACATTCTTACCAATGATATCTTCTTCATTGTTCTTTGTGAGTTTCACGGTTGAACCACTAACAAAGTCAGAACCCTTAATGGAAACAATTGCCTCACTACGATTATCTCCCCAGTTTGGACTAACCTCTGTAATAACAAAAGTTTTCACTGTAAAGCCATTTGGCAGAATTGCGCGCAACGTGCCCGTCGTTATTTCCACATTCCACTGACCGGTAGCTACTCCGAATAAATTCAAACTACAGATAATTGTTGTAGAGTTTACTGAAACATTTGTGGCTTGAATATCATTGTATCCAAGTTTTGTGAGTTTCACTGTTGAACCATCTAAAAATTCACTACCAGAAATAGTCACCGTAATGCTTGAAGTATTCAATCCATTATCTGGAGTAATCCGGTCAATAGAAAAAGTATTAATTGTGAAAGTATCAGTCAAAATTCCATATTTCCCATCTTCATTAGTAACTACCACATTTCATTGCCCAGTGGTTTTACCAAAGAGGGCGAAAGTAGCAATAATACTTGTGGAACTGATTACACTAATATTATTCCCCGTAATACTTGTTTCACCTGATTTGGTTAGTTCTACTTGCACACCTCCACGAAAATAATTACCAGAAATTTCTACATTTACACTTTTTGTATTCACACCATTTGAAGGAGTAATACCACTAATTGTCGGTGTAGGGAACTCAATTAAAAATCCACCAACCAAAGTATGAAAACTGGTATCCGGATTGTAAACTTCTATATCCCAATATCCAGTTGCTTTCCCGGTTAAATCAAAACCACAAAGGATTGAAGTTGAAGTTTCAATCGTAAGCATAGCGGTGTTAATTTCCAGTCCATTTCGTTTCATTCTTACTGTAGCAAGAGGGTCAAAATTTTTTCCATATATTTTTAAATTAAACGAACTTATATTATTTGCTCCCGAGTTTGGAGTAATTGTGTTTATTTCTGGTTTTAGGTCTTCAAAAATTAAAACACGATGATTGCTCCAATCAGCAATGAACAATTTTGAATTACTAACAAATATACCCCAAGGACTACTCAATGAAGAGGTGCTTATGCCAGAACCGGAACTCGCAAAATTTCTTTGTCCGACAACCACCTGCGCTGAAGAATTAGTAGTTTGCAAAAGGGCTTGAATAAAAATTAATATCCGGTTATTGATTTGTTCGGAAATAAAAAGTTTATTTCCATCTGAGCGTACCCGCGTTGGTTTATTCAAGGTATTCCTATCAGGAGGAGTAGCTGGAAAACGATTGGTAAAATTAGTCTGTCCGATAACCCCCTCTGCAGAATCATCATGAGTAGAGAGAGGAGAATCAAAAACCAGCACTCTATTATTCAGATAATCAGCAATAAAGATTTTTGTACTCTCGGCAATTGAGAAAACATCTGTTGGATTATAAAGTGTATTTGCTTGAGGGTTATCAGAATCGTTTTGATTTTTTAGATTACTGGAAAAATCTTTTTGACCAATAGTAATGTTTGCATTTGCGTTATTTGTCGAAGGTATATGATTATAAATCAAAACTCGGTTATTGTATATATCCGCGATAAAAAGTCTAGTCCCATCACTATAAATTCCGGTCGGATAATATAAAGTATTTGGTCCGACCGTCCCGCCTTGATTGGGCTGATTAGAGTAGAAATCTTTTTGACCGATAACAATGTCGGCAGTTTGGTTATTCTGAGAAGGAATCTGATTAAAAATCAAAACCCGATGATTATAGGTATCGGAAATAAATAGACGCACACCATCACTCCAAACACCCTGGGGTTGGTACAAGCTGCTATCTATAGGATTAGCTCCTTGGTTAGCTGCACTAGATGAAAAGTTAACTTGGCCAACTACAATATCGGCATAAATATAAGGTGTATTATTATAGACGAGAACACGATTATTTCCCCAATCGGCAATAAACAATCGTTCTCCATCATAACAAACATCCATTGGATTGTTCAGCGTTGAAGAAGAAGGAGAAACTAACCCTTGATTCCGTGAGTTAGAATTAAAATCTTTTTGTCCAATAACAATACTTGCTGGTTGATTAGTATAGAAAGACCAAAGAGAGGAAGGAAAAAAAAGAATAAAACAAAAAGACAACTTAAAAAAAGTATTCATTAAAAAATTTAAATAACTTTTTTGGCTAAGACTCCAAAGTTAACCGCTCCAATAAGTTTTGCTCGAAAAGAAAAATTTCTGATAAAACTTTTGAAGAATTCTGGAAGATTTTTGAATAGAATGTGTTCTCTCAAAAAAGTAAGGTCAACGAAATAATTTATCCTAACAACTTTAAGGTGATTTGATTCACATAATCCTCTTATCCTTTTTTCATCAAATCTTTGGATGTGTCCGTGAAGAGGAAAAGTTCCTCCACAGCGAGGACAAAGCACTAATTGTTTTTCTTCACGATAAGGAACAGTAAAGAGAACAAACTTTCTTGCTATCCGTGATATCTCGGAAACCGCTAACTCTGGCTTCCCCAAATGTTCCAACACCTGAATGGCAGTAACTAAGTCAAAACTATTTGATTCCAGATCAATCCGATAAATCTGGCCGACTTTAAATTCGCCTTGGGGGAATAACTCCCGCGCACGGTTTATCCTTAATTCAGAAATATCTATTCCACAAACATTTTTTACGCCCCGCTGATATAAAATTGAACAAAAAAATCCCTCTGCACAACCAACATCCAGAGCAGATTCTATCTTCTCCTTTGGTAAAAGGGAGATGGCAAAATTAACACGACCTTCTTCTGAGGCGTCTTCCCAAGGAAGAAAACTTTTTATTTTTGCTTCATTCTGGTAATAAGTAAACCATTTTATTTCTTCAGACATTATTTTACTCCTTTTTTAGAGTAGATTTCCCTAAATTTGGTAATAAAAAATTTTGGTATTTTTAGCGGATTTTTCAATCCTTTTTTAATTAAAGAAATAATCTTTTTTCTTTTTTTTTCCTTCATAAATTGCAGGAATAGTCTATATATCTCTTTTCTGGTTAATTTTTCCGAAAGAATTATGGCCGAATCATAATTAGTAGCAAAATCTACATCTAATTTATCCCAGTCCATTTTTTCGCTCACTAAACTTCGCGATTTTGCGTAATCCCAAACTGGTGTTCCAGGGAACGGTGTTAACACATATACATCAAATCCATTGAGTGGACTTTTTCTGACAAACTTTAACGTTTTTATGATATCTTCTTTAGTTTCTTCGGGCGAACCAATCACAAAACTACCAAAAATATTCAGATTGTATTTTCTAATTGTTTTGATTGCAGTTTGATTGTCCGCAATATTCACATTTCCTTTAAGATATTTAAGAGTAGAGTCACAACCAGATTCTAATCCTAAGCAGATAGATTTTACCCCGACCTTTTTTAAAAGTTGTACCACTTCATCATCAATTAGATTTGCTCTGGCCTGACACCCAAAAATTACTTTTCCCAAAATATTTCTTTCTTCAAGTAACTTTAATATTTCTTTCATTCTTTTCTTATCAACTATGAATAAATCGTCGTAAAAAGATATGGTCTTAACCCCATATAGATTGATTAAATATTCAATTTCGTTGACTACATAGTGAGCAGAAAAAATTCTCACTTTATCCCAAAAACGAGAAGAGGCACAAAAAATACACCGATACGGACAACCTCGGCTCGTAAACATATAAGTATGTGATTTTATTCTCAACAAACTTCTATCGGGGAGTGGAATCCTGTCCATAGGTTGAATTAATTCTCTTTTAGATGTTAGACAAATTTTTCCATTTTCGTCCCGATAAACTAACCCTCTAATTTTTTGTAAGTCCATTGGTCTGAATTCACCTTTACTTTTAAATATCCCGAATAGTTCACATATAGTTTCCTCTCCTTCCCCAAGAATTCCCACATCCATCTGTTCTGTCAATGAAGAAGGCATTGCGGAAATGTGCACACCACCGCATATTACAGGTAATTTGTATTTTTTTGCAATTTTTGCGTATTCAATTGCTCGATTGTAGTTCTGACTCACAGCGCTAATTCCGACAATCTGAGGATTGAATTTTCTTATTTGGTTTTCTACATTTTCTTCAATGATTCTAAACTCAATAGAATCTTCTCCAAAGTTTAGTTTTAGATTGCTAATTAAATATCCGATACCTAAAGGCGGATAGAGTGTTTCTATTTCTTTAGAAGGATTTATTGCGTTCACAAACAAAAAACGAGTTTTATCCATTTTTAATTTTTTGTTCTCCGGTTTCCTTTTTCAAGATAAATAAAAATTGGAAACCAAATAATCTAAAAAAATTTCTTTTACAAAATAAAGGGATAAATTTGAAAATTCTACTTATCATTGGTAAAGGTGGCGGTAGAGTTACATTTAAATCGAATTTTCCAATTTTATAACCACATTCTTTAAACATTTTTTTTGCACTTTCGTAGGTAAAAAACCTTATATGACCACTATCCAGTAGACCTATAGTTTGATACTCAAAACGACCAAAAAATAGTTCCTTCCTTACCCACCAGTTGGCAATGTTTGGTAGAGAAACAATTAAATTCCCGTTATCTTTGAGATATTTTTTCAACTTCATTATTACATTTTTTGGGTCAAACAAGTGCTCAAGAATATCGGCACATATAATAAGATCGAAATAATCTTCAGGATAGGGCAGGTCAATTTCTTCTATGTTGCCTAAAATCACTTCATCAAAAATTTTACTTGCTTCTTCTTTTCCTTTTTCAGAAATTTCTACACCAAAAATTTTGTTACCCTTTTTTTTAATTTCCGGACCGAGATATCCGGAAGCACATCCCACATCCAAAATTATCTGATTCTTACCAACTAGTCCAATAATTTTCTGATGGATATGTTTCTCACTCAACCCAAGTGAGTAACTTTTGATTTTTTCGTTATAGAATTCTTTAATTTTGGACATCATCGGTTTAAAAAAATTTAAATTTTTTTCTTCTGCGTCAGGAACACAGGAATAGAGGGAAACTGAGGAAAAATTGTTCTAAAAACCTGAAGTGCATACTCGTCCACAAAGTGTAGTTTTAACCCTAAAAACAGGAAAGTACTGAAAAAAAGTGTTCCTCCTAAGAGAAGTTCAACGAGAAAGGGTAAAGTAAGCCAAACAAAAAGTACTTTTGCAATAAAAGCGGAAATTAAACTGGCAAACAAAGTGGGCATTATCGCAGTTGAATATAAGCGAAAAGGTATTTTAGTGAGATGATGGAAAACAAAGATAAAAATTATACTTACCAAGATTAAAGAAGAAATAGTACCAATTACTGTTCCAAAAAAACCAATTTTTATTATCAGATAAATACTTAAGAGTATGTTTAACGCTAGTGTCGAGAGAGAAAAATACATGCTGTAACCCGGTCGTCCAATACCGTTAAGGATGAAAACACCGGAAACAGTAGTAATATTTATATAATAGGCTATAGCCAACATCTGCAGGACTAAGATAGATTTTTCATATCCTGGACCAAGCCATAAATTAATAAAAGGTTTAGCAAAAATTATGCAAGCGACAAAAAATGGCAAAGTTACTAAATTGGCATATTTAAGTGACCGAAAATATAGCTGTTCCAATTTCTCTTTATTTTTTTGAGCATAGATTTCTGCTGCCGCAGGTGTAATCGGGTTTACTATTAGTAGATAAATATACCTCAGGCGATTGGCTATTCCTTCGCCGACTGTATAAAAGGCTACACTACTCATACCCAAAAAATGTCCAAGAATAATTTTATCCGCTTGAAAAATAAATATCCCGGTAACCGAAGTGACAAATATTTTTGATCCATACGCAAGAAGCTGACTCATATGAGACAAAACAGGAGAAAAATTCATTTTCAATTCGGGAAAAAATTGCTTCGCAAAGAAGTATCCCAAAACAGCAGTAATACAGGTAATAATACCTTCATTGATAATCAAACCCCGCAGTCCTAACCCCCCCTCAAGAAAAAGAAAAACACCAAGCATTTGAAGAACATTGGTGAAAATATATATCTTATTGGTCACGTCTATTCGTTGTAAAGCAGTAAGCAGTGAAAAAAATACACTAAATATTATGCTTATAAAAAAAATCACCAAGATACCAAGTAAGATAAATTTTGCTTCTGGCTGCAATTCTCTACTAGTAAGATGAAAGAAAAATGTTGTAATCCAATTAAGGCAAACTACAATAACACTACAGATGGCACTTCCAACAAGGATATAAATTATTATTGCTGTACTAATTAATTGATTTATTTTTTTGAATTGTTTAGTTGTGTTATATTCAGCAATATATTTGACGAGCGCAGAAGATATCCCAAAATCACCAAGCTTGAGATAATGGCTCAACACCGCGGAAATAGACCAGATCCCAAAACCAGTTATACCAATTTTCTTGATAATATAAGGGACAAGGACTAAGGAAATAGGTGTAGATACCAAATATCTTAAAATATTGAATAGGGAATTTCTTGTGATTTTGTTAAAATAAGGAATTGTTTCATTCATGCTTTTTTATTTCAAAATTCATTTCTCCAGACTAAAGAGAAACTTAGTTATTACTTCTTTATAAGCCTCCAGTACAGATTTCATATATCCTTCTAAAGAAAGATTCAAGGAAACCTTCAACAAATAAGGAATAGATAAAATTATATAAATTAAAGGAAAATGTAACAAAATTAGTCTCAATAAATTTCTCAATCTTACATAAATTAGGTATTCGTCTTTTATCATTCTACTGCTTCTTTCACTCAGATGAATTATTTCTACTGAAGGTAAATAAAGAACACGGTATCCTTTTTTCCGGAAACGAAAACATAAATCAATTTCTTCACCGTATCCGGGAAAAAAAATCTCGTCAAAAAATCCCACTTCTTTCAAGGTTTCCACTTTTATAAACATTGCTGCTCCACAAATTGCATCTACATCTATAGGTTTATTAGTTTTTTTCAGTGTTAAATTGTTTGTCTTGGGATAAAAAAAACGAGTTAGTTTTCCTCCTAATAGCGGCCTTAAAAATTCTCCTTGGTATAACTGAAGATCACCATCCGGACTAATTAATCGACAACCAATTATTCCGATATTACTGCCTTCTTGGCTTGTTACTAAAAATTTAGTAATTGTAAAGCGATCTTTAATTAGAGTATCGTTGTTCAAGAGAAATAAATAATCAGCACCGGAATTTAAGGCATATTTTATTCCTTTGTTATTTCCTCCAGCATACCCCAAATTTTTTTCATTTTCAATAAGATAAACGGAATTACCGAATTTTTCTTCAATCATTTTGCAGTCATTATTTTCGGAGCCGTTATCCACTACTATAATTTCGTAATTTGGGTACTCCATTTGTCTCAAGGATTCAATACATTGAATAGTATAATGAGCATTGTTCCAATTTAAAATTACAATAGAAACTTTGGGGAATTTCATTTTGGTTCCAAGTATCTTTTTAGTAATCCCATCAATCCGCCAGCAATTTGAGCAAGATCGTTAATTGAAATCAAAATTACAGTAGTAACTAATCGGTTTAAGATTTAACATTTGGTACCACCTTTTGATTGAACCTCGGTAGCAAGATAAATACCCTCTAATAAGCTCTTTTTTTTGAGATACTCCTAAGGTGGTTTGTAAGGTTTTTTTTAGAAGGTCGTTATCCATTGTTAATCGCCGACCATTCGTTCCAGTAATTTGATGCATTCCTTTAATATTTTTACTTGGTTAAAGTTCATTACCAAAACGACCTTTAGCATATTGTTTTTTCCGATAGTAAATCAGACCGCTAGTAGATTATGCTTGCAGGTCGGTTGGGCTGGAGAAATAATGCTACTTAGTAGTTCCTCAACTACTTGACGTTTAAATTCAATTGTAAAAGTTCTTTTAGGCTCTATGAGAGGTTCCTTTCTGCTTTGATTTGGCATTTGTCCCTATCATTTATTATAACACAAAATTACAATTTCAGAGGTGTAGTCCACTCCTTATTCTATTACTTTAATTGTATCGCTTCCCTCAAATTGAGTATTTGCTACTTTCCCTGTTATTATTATTTTTACTTCACTTCCTATTTCGACCTGAAAAACGGCTAACTTAATGGTCTCTCAGACGAGCATAGTGATAAAAATCATTGCAAAAGTGTCAAAAAATACATGGTAGATGTTTGTATTCTATCGTCGTATTGTAGTGATTTTCTTAAAGACAAATTTGCAAATTTGGTCAATTTTAAGTGGTTCTGCGACGATGAGCATGTTGTCACAAACATACCATTTTGGCAGGATTGTGCAAAGCCCCTTTTATCGTGCATAAATTTAGTTATCATAGCCGTTTTTCAGGTCGAGTATATTTTGCACATCGGATCTATCAAATTTTACCATAATATCTGCTATATCATCATTGTCATAGTCCCCAGTCTCAGTCGGATGAGTTTTAGTTCGGACTTGACGGTTAAGCATTATTGTACTCACATCAATTTTTGTTACATCATAACCTTTAGGTAATTCTATATAGCAAGTAATCCACTTGCCCATGCTCTTTAAGTTCAAAGTGTCTGGGTCAATGTCTATTGTAGCGGGAATAATCAGTTCCTCATAGCCTCCGCCATTTAAACCATTTTGATAGTGCTGTTCGATTTCCTTCGGGGTTAGTGCTCTGTTGTAGATGGCAACTTCGTCAACAAGGCCGTTAAATAACTCGTATTGGGTTAGGAATCTACCGGTGCCAATTGTAATCAGTTTGTTGATGTCATAAACTATCGGACCCATTGCCTCAGAAGATCCCTCAGGATTACCATTTACATATAGCATTACTTTAGAACCATTGTAGACTCCCGCCAAATGATACCATTCTCCAAATGTTACTTTTGAGGAGCTTTGAGCATATTTTAAAAAACCATCTTCTGTTAGTAACTGAAAGTACCAGTAATCCGGCGTAAAGATAAATTTGTCTCCCGGATGGTGTTCAGCTTGAGTAACGCTTTGACCAGTATACCAACCTAACGACCAAGAGACAAAGGGATATCTCCACATACTGTAATCTCTTTCAATCACCTTACCCCAAGCACCTCTACTCCAAGGACCCCCGGGCTTTCCCATTGGTTTTACCCATGATTCAATCGTGATTGCATACTCTGGCCTTAAACTAAGAGCATCAGGAATTATAATATAGTCATCTACACCATCAAAACTCAATGCACTACCAACTATGCCCGTCGTCCATATTGCGCCATAAACAGTTCCATTATTAGCATTAACTGAATCAATTGCTGTTGTTCCACTGCCCTCGTCAAACCTCCAATAGGAAATCATGCCTGCCGGGTAAACTTGAGCCGAAACATTCCCCATTCTAAAGGTAAATAGTGTAACTGTAATAACTGCAGTTAAAATACTCAATATGTATTTTTTACTTCTCCTTTTAGCCATTATATATCCCCCCTACTCAATTGTGTACTGTTAACTCTTTCAATGATGTCCAACAGAAATTCACAAATTTCATCACCATCCTTTATTTCCAAAGATTTGAACATCATTTTAGTTAACAAAACTCTTGTTTAACCTATATATTTTCCCAGACATCACACTACCCGCTGGGAAAAAGAACCCTCACTACCCGGCATCTTCTCTCCCTCCTGTATTTCTCAAGATAAAACCGTTCAAAAAGCCCGCCACCGCGATTAGGTCTGCAGTGACCATCATCACCATGACCACGAACCATCTTAGAGGATTCCAAAATATTTTTTTGATTTCCAGTTCTTCACGTCTAATTTTTTTGGCTACGCGAACTAAAGATACTAAAACCAAAAGGGCTAAGAAAAACCGAAACAAACCAGCAACGAATCCAAGGATAATGAGGCAATAGAACCCAAAAACTTTCCACAGGTATCCTAGGTTTATATTTGCTTTCACCCTATTTTTACTGTAGACGAAAATTTTCTTCAACATCGCCCAAAAATTTGGACTCAACCACCAGAAAACTTTCGCTTCAGGAACTATTGTTGTTACGAGATTGCTTTCTTCTATCTTCTTTCTCATTACCATATCTTCGCAGGCTCTGAGATTCTCCGGAAATTTACCAATACTTTCCCAAATTTTTTTTCTTGCGGCCATCGAGATGAAAGAACCGTAGCGGAGAAAATCACTTCCAAACTTCCGTGGAGGCGAAAGAAGAACGAACGCCTGGTACTTCTGGAAAAAACTATCAAGCATCGGACGATACCCTCCCCAGACAAAATCTATTTGTGGATTATTTTCTAAAGGTTTAATCAATTCTTTTAGCCAATTCTTATCCACGATTGTTCCAGCATCAGTCATTGCAATTATTTCACCTGATGCATTTTCAATAGCAATATTTCTTGCTTTACCCGGAAAAGCATGATTAACTAAAACCAGTTTAATTGGATATCTGCGCTCAATATAAGCCTTAATAATATTAGCAGTTTCATCTTTAGAACCAGCGTCAACTATTACTACCTCGTCCGGTTTTCTTGTCTGCAAAAAAAGCGAATCCAAAAGAGAAATAATTGAATTTGCTTCGTTCTTCACGGGAATTGTTACTGATACTTTTGTCATTTTTTGCTAATAATTAGAGTAATTTCTTCATAAATGTGATACACAATAAAAAGAAACTTTTACCAGACTGATTAACCTTTACTTACTTAAGACTTAGCGTTGGGACAAGTATCAATAAAATTATAAAAATTTCTTTTTGTTAAACACTATTTCATTCATGTTTATCTTTTATCAAAGAACCGGTTCTGCCTAAGAGACCGTCCCAAACGGCAATGAAAATTGTCCCCAATTCGGAAAAGACAAAACCTTTATGAAATCTAATTGATTCAAGTAAATATTTCGGTAGACCAAGTATAACAATTAAAGAGAGTGCAATAATTCGCCGGAAAAAAGGAAAATTACGATGAATAAGAAGCATTTTATTTCGGTAAAGATAATAAAGTCTCTTCCTTTTTTTGGGATTCAAATTCTCCTGATGGTGAACTATGGTCTGTGGATTGTAAACTACAAGATAACCTTTCTTCTTCACTTGAAGACAAAAATCTACCTCTTGATGGGAAATAAAAAAGCCCGGATAGAAACCACCTGTCGCCTTCAGGGCTGAACTACGAACCAGACAACAGATAGAATAAACCCAGTCGCAAAGTATCGGTTCAAGACTATCTTTATCCCGGTAGCGTGCCGTCCAACCTCCAACGAAATTTGCACGATGTGCGACTTTAGTTGGTTCGTTTGCATATACAATCCGTGGACCCACTACCCCCACTTGAGGATTCGTTAACATATATTCAACTAAAGTTCTTAAGCAACTCGGTTCCAAATAAGCATCATCGTCAACAAAAAGCACCATTTCTGATTCCGGAGATGCTTTCTGACCAAGAAACCAGCGTCCGTAAGCAATACTTAGATTCTCGTCGTTACGAAAAAAATAAGTCTTTCTAAAACCTTGCCTTCCCAAATCTTGAAGATATTTAGGAATTTCAACCGCTGTTCCGTCTTCGCTTGCATCATCTAAAACAGATAATTCTAAAAGATTCTTCGCATAGTCTTGTTCAGCAATTGAATCCAAGCATTTTTTCAAAGTTTCGCAACGATTACGTGTACTAATCACAACGCTTACCTGTGGATAATTCGGCATATTCTTTCTGCTACTAAAAGTATATTATCACTGATATTAAGGTTGAAAATCTTACTTGCAAAATAAGCGACTTTGCTCCTTGAATATTCCATTAACCCTTTTAGACCAACTGAAAGTGTCGGAGGGACGAAACCAAGCTTAATAAGCTTGAATCCAAGATTCTTCAAGAACATTACAAGGTTCTTTGGATTGAATTGAAATAAATGTTCTGATGGTGAGGGCTGTCCGTAACCGAAAGGTAAGCGAAATATGAAATCCCGATTAGGCGTTTCTACAATGAGGAAACCTCCCGGTTTCAGAATCCGATAAGTTTCTCTTAAGATTCCCACTGGGTCTCTAACATGCTCGAGAGTATGAATGAAGGTAATCACATCAAAATGTTCCGATGGAAAACCAGTCGCTTCAAGTTCACCAAGAATTATTCTTTTTCCTATTCTCTGGCGTGCAATTTCAACTGCTTTGGGAAAAACATCAATACCTGTAACCTCATTCTCCGAAGAAATCAGGCTCAGGAAAAGGCCGGTTCCGCAACCGACATCGAGGATTTTCTTTCCCTGCCCAATATATTCGCCGATAACCTTCATTCTTTTCCGTGCTTCTTCAATTTGCAACCTTTCCTTTTCTACTAAATGTAAAAAATAATTTCCCTGGTAAGTTTTTGCAATTACTTCATCTCCTGGTTGAGGAGAAGTAAAAACAAGACTGCACTTAAGACACTTTTTAAGTTGGAAACCCTTTTCCTTTAAGATTTTAAAATCCACTATTTCTTGACAAATCGGACAAAAATAATCATATGTTATAATTTCATACTTGGTATTTGCTCTTTCGGGTTCGGGATTATTTCGCATTTTTCAAGATTTCAGCAAATTTCGCTGCTCTCTTTGCAATTTACAATTTTCCTACCGCTGAAAATTTTGAAAACCATTTATAGTTTTCAATAATTGTTTTTTTCTCTTCTGCTTTTGTTATTTTTTCTTTTCACTTTTTTACCAAAATTTATTCTTAATGATTGTCCAGATGCCAGAAATTGCATCTTTGTAGTTGATTTTTTTGCCCTCTTCTATTGAACGTGGGCTGTAGGAAATTGGCACTTCTAAGATTTTATATCCTTTTTTTAGGAGTTTACAAGTAATTTCTGCTTCAAACTCAAAACCGTCACTGTTTAGGTTGACATTCTCTAAGATTTCCTTTTTTATTACTTTATAGCCAGTATAAGCATCAGCAATTTTCGCTCCGTAAAGAAAACTAATCAAAAAACTTAAAAACTTATTTCCCCAAAGATAACGCCAATATAAATTAGGGTTTTCTTGAAGAAATCTGGAACCATATACTACCTTTGTTTCTCCAGCAATGATTGGTTTGAGAAGATTCTCGTACTCTTCCGGATTATATTCCAAATCCGCATCCTGAATGATTAAAATTTCACCATTTGCTTCTTTAAATCCTTTTCTTACTGCCATTCCTTTCCCCTGATTTTCCTTGTAAGAAATGAACTTGAAATTTGATATTTGATATTTGATATTGCTTCTTTCGTCCCATCTGTTGACCCATCATCAACAATAATTATTTCTTTTTCTAATCCACCTGAGGCGGAGAAATTTAAATTTAATAGTTTTTCTAAGACTTTTTGGATAGTTTTTTCTTCATTATATACCGGAACAATAATAGATAATTTCATTATTTATGACGATTACAGTGATCCCGATGTTACCTCGGGACGATTACAGAAATGAGATAATCACCGTAATCATATTTTGCTAATCACTGGAATCATCTTTCCTTTCTAATATTCTTTTGCAAGGATAGGAAGGCGAACTGCTGGTTTTTCCAAAGTAACTTCTTGTGGTTCTAAATCTACAATCTGAGGTAATTTCATCATAATTCCGGTCAAAAACCAGAAAGGCTCCATTATCCGAACAATAATGAAGGTATTCACACCGATTCCCTGAACAAGGATTCCTACAAGTACAGCAAGATAACCTAAACCTAATCCACGCATAAAATTATCCTTACCTGTAGTGTATACATTCCAGGTATGTCTGAAAAGCGTAATAATCATCCACCACCAGACAATAAAACCAATTAAACCCACTTCCCCTAAAAGCAAAGGATATTGAGCATCAACCAACCCTACCCCCGTAACTCCATGCCCAATCAACGGATGTTTTGGAATCCATTTGGTGAAAGCAAACATCCAATTTCTTACTCTGAGAGCGGTTGATGGTTCAAAACGATATTGTAAAGGTCCAAGAGCAGCACGACCAAGATACTCAAAGCCAGGTTCGTATCCGGTAAGGGTATACCGAATTCGTTCAATCATTGCCTGTTGTAACCGGGGAAAAACTATTGGATAAAGAACAATAAAAAGCAACGTCAAACCGACAAGAAAGATTTTTCGCTTACGAGTAAGAAGAATTAAACTCAAATAGAGGAAAATAAATGCCCCGTAGGAAGCACGGGAAAGAGTCATTATAAAAGGGGGGATAAGGAAAAAAAATAATCCCATGAGCAGAATCTTCCTTTTTGTAGTATCTGCGTAAAGAAAGAGTCCAAAGGTCAAACCCATCACAATTAACAAGTAACCACCTAAACTTGCTGGTTCAGATTCTTTAATTTGTTCAAGAATTGTTTTTAGTCTTTCTTCTCTCCCCCCGGGCTGAATCATTTTCCCTGGAGATAAACCCACCTCATCAAAACTTATTGCCGCCTCAAAGGGTGCGGTAACCCGAGGTACTTTACCAATTTGGTAGTAAGCGTAGAGACCAACAATTATGCACACAAGTAGTCCTGTTTTGAGGTAGGTTTTTATTTGCTTCTCGGTATGGACCAGATTGACTACCATAAAAAAGAGCATAAAATATTCAATGTATCTTAAAAGATAAAAAATGGCAACTGGTTTCACCTCACCACGCATCATTGCCAGAATCGTGGAAACTACAAAAATAAGAATATAAATGACGATTGGGCGATTAACTGCCGTATGTGTAAGCAAACCTAATTCTCTACGCACGGTTATTCGGACAATCCAAGTGAAAAAAATAGCAATAAGTAGAAGGTCATCAATACGAATAGGAAGTTCCCGTTTGAAAACACCTGGTATTTTGGGAAGTTCGGCGAGTTTAATTTCCGGAGATAGAAACATTGAGAAAATAAGAATGAGTAAGCCCATTTCCGGTTTGATAAAGGTAACAATTGCTCCAAAACCGGCAAGAACCAAAGCAATCGGCATTAAAGGTGGAGCGGTAGCAATTAATTTACCGGTAAAGTAAGTAAAGAAGATAATAATCAACAAAATAACTATTGTGCGGACATTAATTCCCATTGAAATCTGATTCCAACGATTACTAAAGAACGGTTACGGTGATTAAATAAAAATTAGACACGCCCCCTCCTTTTAAAGCGGGAGCAAAATCAAGAGATTTCATCGCTGTAATCGGCAGTCAAAAATCACTGTAATCTTTTTTAGGCTGAAATTCCCGGTTTTTTCTCGGCATAGTATTTATAAGCGTAATAGTATCCGTAACGAGGTTCCATCTCGCTAGCACGAATATCATTCAAAGCAACACCGACAACATTTGCTTTCGCATTATCTAACTGTGTCTTCGCTCTTTTTAGTCCACCACGGGCCATTCTCCCTACCCGATAAACAAGAATTACTCCGTCCACTTTTGCACCAAGTACCATACTATCAGCACAAAGCAAGACCGGTGGTGTATCAAAAACAATCAAATCAAATTCATTTTTCCATCCTCTTACCAAGTTGTCAATCTGCCCCAGACTAAATACATCAAGTGGATTAGGAGGAATAAATCCGCAAGTAATAATTTTTAAATTTTCTATCCCAGGCGTGTACAAGACCTTTTCTAATTCCAATTCACCAAGAAGAAAATCGGTAGTCCCTTTAATTACTTCCCGCCACCCAACATTACCAGTTAGAACATCAGTCATTCCCGGTTCGCGTGGCAGACCAAAAAGGCGACAGATCGTTGGTTTCCTTAAATCTGCCTCTACCAGTAAAGTTCGGATACCCGTTCCCGCAGCACAAATAGCATAATTTGCCGCGGTAATCGTTTTCCCTTCTAAAGGACCAGCACTGGTAAAAAGACAAGCGTTATTTTTACTTTTTAAAGCGAATTCAACATTTGTTCTCAATGTATTATACGCCTCAGCGTAAAAAGATTTTGGGGAATAGTAAAACATTAATTGTCTGCGCAACTGATTTAACCTATCCTTACGCGAAAGTTTCTTTTGTGCCTTAACTTTCTCAAATACTATACCCAAGGCACCTCTTTCTCGTCTTTCTCCCGCCAGTATACGCGGAATTACCCCAACAACTGAAATATTAAGATAACTTTCTACTTCTTCAATTGTACCAATTGAAGTATCTAAATTTTCGGCAACTAAAGCTAAACCAACACTTAGAATTAGTCCGAGAATACCACCAAGAGTTATATTCAATGGTCTATTCGGACGAATTGGTGTTCGCGGAGGAATCGCTAAATTAACAATACTTACCGGTTCAAAACGATCCGCTTCTTTTACTTGCGCTTCTTTCAATTGTCGGTTCAATAGATTGTAAAGGTCTTCGTTAACTTTAACTTCGCGGGTTAACCGGGCAAGTTCAATTTCCTCGGCGGGTAAAGTTTTCAGTTCCGCTTCGGTACTTGCAATTTGATGTTGGATTTTGATTATCTCCGGATGTTGAGGAGTATACTTCTTTTGCAAGTCAGCAAGTCTTGCCTTTAAATCAAGAAGTTTAGAGGTTAAAGCACCACCTAAACCAATCGTTGGCATTTTCTCACGAAAAATTCTTAACTCATCTTCGGCTTGTTTTAAGCGGACCGTAACTCTGGCTAAGTGTTCCTCCACTGATTCACGAAATTCGCGGGCACGTCTATTCCGGTCATCAGTACGTTTTTGAGCATAAAATTGGGCAAAAGTATTCACTAACTTTGCCGTTTCCTTTGGGTCAGAAGAAGTAACTGAAATTCTAATCATATTACTGCTACCTATCTGGTCAGCTCTAATTTTTCCTTGCAGTTCTTCAGCGACTCTTTCAATTTTCTCCTCGGGTGTTTTCTCAGTTACATATCCTAACTGAAAAGCAACTAACCGTGCTACCGGACGACTATTAATAATTGAAATTTCTGAATCAATGGTCTCACTGCGGTAAAGGGCAGCCCAACCACCAGCAACCGCTGCTGGATCGTCTTCAATTTTTACTGTTGCTGATGCTTGGTAAACAGGCACTTGTAAAGAAGTAAAAATATAAGTAAAAATAAGCACAGCAAAAAGGGTAAAAATTACTACCCCTTTTCTCCGACGGATAATCCGCCAGTAGTCATACAAATTCAATCCATATTCAGCCATTTTTTACCTCCTTACTAAATTCCCCTAAATAGAAGAACCAAAGTACCTACGAGAGTGAATGTCGGCACAATACTATTAATAAACCAACCCCACCAAGCGATGCCAGTTCTCGGAATATAAATAATATCACCACCTTGCAAAGTTACATCTTTCTCAATTTTTCCTTTAAGCAGAATCGCATCTACATTTATTTTAATCGTTTGTGGCTTGGAACCAGCGCGATGCAAACGTATATTTTTTAAGTCCGCATTATCCGTAAATCCACCGGCTAAAGTAATCACTTCTAATAATTTTATATCTTTACGATAAGAATACGTTCCCGGATACCGCACTTGACCAAGAATTTGTAGTGGCGGTATCGGTTCCAATTTTGGTACCTCTATAATATCACCCGGCTCCAAAGCAACATCCTTACGCAGGTCAACAAGGAGCATTTTTCTTTCTGCACCACGCGTAATTTTTATATTTCCAATATCTGCCTGTTCACCAGCACCACCAGCTAAAGAAATTAACTCCAATAATTTTAGTCCTTCCCGATAAGAATATGTTCCTGGACGAACTACCTGTCCAGTAAGATAAATTTCACTCGGTCGTCCAAATTTTCTTATCGTGATGGTTACCCGCGGATTAGCCACATAACGACTAATTTCTTTAGTCAATTTTTCGATAAGCATTTTTACACTTAATCCAGAGACATCCACTCGCCCAATAATCGGCATCGTAATTTTCCCATCATCACCAACAGTTACCAATTTAGAAAACTCTTCCCCGGGATAAACATAAATGTCTAATTCATCACCTACACCAATAATGTAAGTCTCAAGTTTCTTGGTTTCCTGAGCAAATAGAAAAGTAAAGAGTAGCAAGTAGCAGGTAGCAAGTAGCAAGACAATAAAAATTTTTTTATTCATCTCTCCTCCTTACGCTTTACACCTTACACATTACACGATTTTCTATCTGCGGTAATCTGCGAGATTCTTCGCTTCACTCAAAATGATACTTCGTGTCATCGGCGGACATCCGCGTTTAAAGGTTTAACAATTAAAAGTGAACTTTCTCCGCCGTAACCATCCGGTACACTATGCGGATTGTAAGGATCCTTCTTTAATCTTCCATCAATTAAGAATTTGTAAGTATATTCTCCAGGTTCCAGTTGACAGTCAATTATCCAATGTTGATTTTTCCCTTTGCTCATCGCTGTTGGTATCCAATTATTAAAATCACCAACAATCTCTACCTTTTTTGCCTGGGGAGCCCAGTGTTTGAAACGAATATTTCTTTTCTTTTTTATTAAGGTTGAAATCTCAGTAACTACTTCCGTGCTTTCTACTTTTTCAAATAGTTCAGGTTTTTCTGAAATAGTTTCTTTTTTTTCTTTTTCTAACAGTGACGGCTCTTTAGGTAAAAAGAAAAAGATACGCTCTCCCAAATACATCAAAAGAACAACGATAAAAATTGCATCAACCAAGAGAATTAACCTTAAAATTGTCTTTCTCACTTTGCTATCCTACTTGGCTCATTTTTTAACTTCCTAATGTTTTCAAAATTGTTATCACTTCATTAAGACGGTCTTTAACTTCCTCAATCTCCGTTTTTCCCGCAACTGGTTTAACCATTTTCTCTTCAAGAAGAGTTATTTTTTCAGCTAATTTCATTAGTGCTTCTTTATCTGCACCGCTCGTTGTGCCTATTTTTACCTGACTGAGCAAAGGTTCAATCCGTTCAACTATCTGATTTAGTTTGACTAAATTTAATTCATATTTTTTTGCCCGTTCTGAATTCACTCTTTCAATACTTTTCACAACTTCTATGTAATCTTCCAACTTTTTACTCAATTGGTCAATTTTTTCACTAATTATTGCCACCGGCAGACTCCAGTCACTTTCATTGGCTAAGGAACCTCTTTCCATTTTGCTTGCCGGAATTGTCGGTCTAAACCTTTTATTTTCTTTTTCTTCCTTTCCCGGTATAAGTAGAAAAAGAAGAAAAATAAAAATACCAATACTTACTACTGAAAGTATCAGTAGTTGCAAAGTAGAAAGATTTTCAAACATTTTTTCCTCCCCCACACTTTTTATGTCTAAGTGATACTCCTTTTGATTCGTCTTTTGAGTTGACTTAAAGCCTTATCGGTAGACCATGACCTATCGGCCAAAATATTTTAATGCTTTCTCTCTATCTACAGCATCTTCTTCTGATTGATATGCTTCGTAATAAACAATTTTCCACGGACGAAACGGTCTTGTTGATTTAACTTTACCTTGGTTATGTTTTGCTAAACGAATTTCCCAGATAGGCACTCCCCCGCCCTTTTCAAAAAAGAGCGGGGTCACGCACTATCTTCCCTTCGGGACAGCACCTTTTGACAAAGGTGCTGGGTCGTATCGGCTCTTATGCCTATCTGAGTCCCGCACCAAGCTTTGCTTCGGTGCGGTCGGAATTTCATTTTATTGAAACTCCGATACGATAAATTATCAGTATAGCCAATCTAAAATCTATCTGTCTTATCACTTTTCAATAAATATACATAAAACATTGAGACATAAAAGGTGCGGGGCTCCTGCCTCTCAAATAAAAATTATACTATAATTTTATTCTTTTTACAAGGTATTCCTCACTGCGTTCAGAATTGCGATTCAGACAAATAACTGTCAAGATTTAAACAGATTTTTTTAATCTATCTGTTTGCATCAGTCCTTTATGGTATCACAATCCCACCACAGTGGCGAAGTTGTGGTGGGACAACTACTACTGTGATACCATTATTGACAAAAAAGAAAAAAATTTAATAAAATTTGGTGTGAACCCAATTATTGAAATTTTTAATTTAAGCAAATATTTTGCAGATACAGTTGCTTTAGAAAATATTAATTTAAAAATTTCTGCTGGTGAACTTTTCTGTCTTATCGGCTCAAATGGCGCTGGGAAAACCACCCTCATTAAAATTCTTTCTACTTTAATTCTCCCAACTTCGGGAAGAGCAAGAATCAATGGTTATAATATTCTTAAAGAACCTACCCAAGTAAAGAAATCTATCGGGTTAGTTACCAGTGAAGAACGCAGTTTTTACTGGCAACTGAGCGGTGAAGAAAATTTAAAATTTTTCGCCTCTCTCTATGCTCCCTCCGAAAAATTAACCAAACGAAGAATCAAAGAAATTCTTTCTCTTTTTGAATTAGTCAAGATAAGTAAAATTAAGTACGCAAACTATTCTTCAGGAATAAGACAAAAGTTTAACATTATCCGTGCTCTCCTTCCTGACCCACCAATTCTTCTTATTGATGAATTAACCAAAAGCATTGACCCGGAAAGTGCAGTAAATCTTTACAACTTTATTAAAGAAAAATTAGTCAAAGAACAAGGTAAAACTATTCTTCTGGCTACCCACAATCTCTTGGAAGTAGAAAACATCGCTGACCGTATCGGAGTAATTATCTCTGGTAAAATCGTCGCTCAAGGAACAATTGACGAACTTAAAAAACAATACCAAAGCAAGAATTTAACTGAAGTTTATCACTCTATGTAATATTCAACAATGTTTAAAGTCCTGACTTTCTTAAGACGCGATTTTCTCATTGAGACCAGTTATCGTTTTGCTTTTTTCTTAAGAATTGGTGGAATATTTTTTCTGCTTGCAATTTTTTATTTTATCTCCCAACTTTTTAAAGGATTCCCCACTTTACACTTTACACCTTACACTACCGAATATTTTCCCTTTGTCTTAATTGGTCTTGCTTCCACTTGTTATCTTGATTTTGGTTTGAATGTTTTCACTAATTATCTCCAACGGGAAATGAATTACGGCACTTTAGAAATACAAGTGGCTACTCCTACTGGTTTAATAGTGAATTTATTTCTTTCTGCACTCTGGCCACTAATCTATACTACTCTGGAAACAATAATTTATCTTCTCTTCGGCATAATTGTTTTTGGAGCAAGAATAAAAATTGAAAATATTTTTTTCAGCCTTATCACCCTTATCACCGGACTTATTCCTCTTCTCGGTGTCGGTTTAATCTCCGCAAGTATTATTCTTTATTTCAAACGGGGCGACCTGCTTACCTGGTTAACTACAAACTTTTTTACTTTCCTAAGTGGCGTCTATTTCCCCGTCACAATTTTACCTCAATGGTTACAAAATATTTCTTCTTTTATTCCTTTTACTTTTACTTTGGAAAGCCTGCGTATTCTTTTGCTTAAAGACACAACTTTTTCCTTTAAATATTTGTTCTCTCCGATAATTTTTTCCTTATTTCTTTTCCCGCTCAGTATTTTAATTTTTGATTATGCTCTGAAAAAAACAAAAATTAAAGGTACTCTCGGGCACTACTAAGTGAATTCGTGAATTGGTGAATTAGTAAGTTAGTGAAAAGAATCAGAGATAACTTAAATCCCTTAAAAAGAAGTATAAAGGGACGTAAAAAATAGAAAAGAAGAGCAAAAAACTTATTTTTTAACCCATAACGACGAATCAAAAATTCTTTCCCCGGGAAAAAGAAATTAAATAAGAAAGAAATTTTTCCAAATATTGTCGGGAAGGTTAGTGGACGTAAAAAATGTCCAATATTCTCATTTTCTTGAGAATATGAGAATAACTTCAGTAACCACAGGAAAAGTCCGCCTAAAGCGGATTTTGGTTTAATCGCTTTTTTCACCCAAGAAGGTATGCTTTCTATTTTTGAAAAAATAAGATAGACCGGTGCACTAAGTCCATAGTTTTCAATTTTTCCTACTATTTCCTCCCAAGAAATTTTATCTTGGTAATGTTCAATAATTTTTCTTACATCCAAAAGGCAAGATTCATTTATTTTGCCATGGTGAACAACTCGATGTGCAGCAAGAAAAATAATTTCCTCTTCAGGTGAAAGAACTTTCGTTTCTATTCCGGCATTTTCTACCGTCAATGCATTCTCCCAAATTTTTTTTGTATCTCTTATATACCAGATTTTTTCTTGTAAATCTAAGACCACCGGTGGAAAATTTTCACCATATTTCTTCACAAATGTCAGGTCGCCAGCTGGAACAAACTGGTAGCCAAATCTTTCCAAAATTTCCTTTATCCTTGAAGAATCTTTTTTCTGAATAAGCAGGTCAAGGTCTTCCATTTCCCGCTTGCTAAAAGAGGTGATTACCTCATCAGTATAGATTCTTCCGAGCAAAGAGCACCCTTTAAGTAGAATAACTTCAATGTTTTCTTCTTCAAATTTTTTTAAAACCTTCTCTAATTCTTCCAAAAGAACAATATTCCGTGCTAAAGTATTTTTATTCATTTTCTTATCACCGATTACATTCACCCCGCACCTTTTCTTGGATGAGAGATTTCAATCTGAATTTATCTAAACTAAAGTTTAGCATCCAGCTCCGCACTTAACGTAATATACCAAAAGGTGCGGGGCAGGAATTTCTTAACGGCGATTACACAGATTCATCTGTGGAATTTGGACTTTTACCTGCCCCGTAGAATCTCTTTACGGGGTCTGTGGAAATCCGCGTTTTATTCTTCAGTAAAAATTAAGAAGATACCTAACCTCTCGTTTTTACTTAGGAAATAAATATAACTTTCGTCTTCACTAACTTTTTCTGTTGGAAGAGTAGAAATTTCACCTTTGGTATAATAATTTAAACTTATCTTTTCTGCAGAAACATTTTTTTCAGTTAACCAATTTTTTGCTACCCGAAAATAGATGCTCACCCCCTTTACTCCGCCGTAAGGACAACCTAAATCATACCCACGATAAAAAATTTTTTTCTCTCCTAAACCTTCCAGAGAAAAATCAACTTCTCTCACTTGTAGTTTGACCAGTCCGCTGATTCTACCAAATAGACGAAAACTGACCTTCGTTATCTCTTCGTTAAGAATTTCTGCCTCAATAACAAATTCGTTAAAATGTGGGGACAACTTTTTCGGAATCAGCGTGATTTTTACTCCCGGTTCAGGTTTTTCTTCAAAAATCGCCGGTGCACCTTTCATCGCTGGAGAAAGCACTCTTTCTTTATATTTCACTCTCGGTGGCTGAGCCCAAACTAAATCCGGTGATTGGTAATTGGTAATTGGTAATTGGGTAAGAACCAAAATCTCAAATATAACTACTAAAATCCTAAAGATTTTTTTCATCTCATTTTACACCTTACACTTTACACGGTCACTTGATGATGGCAATCTTTTTGATTTTTCCTTTCTGTGGTTTCCCGTCAATATAAACAATATAAATATACACTCCACTGGCAACCATCTCACTTTCATCGTTTCTTAGGTTCCAATCGAAATTATAACTCCAACCACCCGGGACATTGCGCATCGGTGTGCCAGTATCATCAAAATCTTTCAACGCTCGCACTAATTCACCGACAATAGTAAAAATTCTAATTTCAACATCAACATTCTGTCCTGCGGGAATTTTACCCTTAAAACTAGCGTACCTGTTTTTGCTCGGATAGACGGGGTTTGGCCAAACATAAGTATCAAAGTAAGTTCCGTAGTAAGCCGTAGGCGTGCCAACATTAACCGTAACCCTTGCCTCCTGTGAATCATTCACCCTCAAGCGGATAGTATAGATTGCTTGAGATAATTCGTTTGTATTCCAACTACCCAACTTTTCTCCGTCAACTTGACCTCTTGTCCCACGCGAAATAGGCATCCAGAATTTTGGATTTTCTCCCAACCCGTATGTTATTTCATAGGTATTTACTGGATTCACTGTGGAAGAATTTGTTATATAAGCACGAATTGATACTTCACCGGAGACGCTTTCTCCATCGTCGGGAGAACTGATAGAAACAATTTCACTGGCTTTATAAGCGTAAAGTATACCTTCAGTTGTGCCGATATATACCCAACCGTTAGAAACTGCTGGCGAGCTAACAATTTCACTACCTAAATCTTCCCACCAGATAAATGTTCCGCTGGAAGCATCAAGCGCATAGAGGTCACCTTCTTCTGCTGAACCCACATAAAGCACAACATCAACTAATGCTGGTGAAGAACAGATTCCCGATGCTGAAGCATTACCGACCGTGACCGGTTCCTTCCAGAGGAGTGATCCATCATTTTTATTCAAGGCAAAAATATAATGTGGTTCTGCACCACAACCAACAAAAATCTTATCTTCACCAAGAACAATTGAAGAAACATACACTGGTCCCGAATTAAGTAGCTTTGTTTTCCATTTTATTTGTTCATCCTGCAGATTAAATGCGTAAAGATAAGGTTCATCATCACCGGGAATACCATAAACTACATCGTCCCCGATTGTCATTGCAGAAAAATATATTGAACCATAAGTTTGTTTTGACCAAACTAATTCACCGTTTGAAATATTTAAACAATAGAATTTACCATCATTTGCACCGATATAGAGATTATTTCCTTCAATTGCCGGTGAAGAATAGACATAACCACCGGTTTGATAAGTCCATTTTACTTCCCTATTTTGTGCATTGAGGCAGACAACTTTTTTCTCCGGATAACCAACCGCAAAATAAAGATAACCATCAACTACTATTGGTGAAGAAAGTATTGCTCCACCCGCAGAATATGTCCATTTTGCTACTGGTGTTGAAACGTCAAGTGCATAAAGTTTACCATCTCGTGAACCAACATAGACGGTCCCTTGATAAACGGAAGGTGAAGAGTCAACCCAACCGCCAGTTTGATATTCCCAGATTTTTTCTCCCGTAAACGCATCAAAACAATAAATTTTACCATCCCGTGTGCCAATAAAGACCTTGCCGTCAGCGACTGCCGGTGAAGAAACTATTGAACCCAAGGTTTTACTTAATTTCTCGTAAGAGTTCCACTGATGAATTAACGGCGGACTGGCTACTTCCCGTGCGTAACCGCTACGAGTTTCATTTTTCCGGAAAGCACGCCAGTTTGCTGCGTTACAAACGCTGATTACACAGATTAAAAACCAGATTACACAGATTAAAAATTTAATTAGAGAAGTTTTTTTGTGAATCATTTTTTTATTTATCTGCGGCAATCCGCGCCTCTTATCTGCGGACATCTGCGTTTATTAGTCACCTATATAGAACTGGTAAACATTTTTGTCATCAGAGCCGATAGTCAGAGTTTTGTTATCTATGTCAATAGATGGTGAACTTCTTACCGGTGCACCGGTGTGTACTGGCCATTTATCCCGTAAACTACCACCGGTAGTTAGACAATAAATATACCCGTCATCACTGGTAAAATAAACATAAGTTCCATCGCTCATCGGAGTAGAACGAATTTTGCCATCAGTTTGATAACTCCAAACCAATCCACCATTTGAAGCATTTACTTTATACAACTTCCCATTATCAGCACCAAAATATACATACTGTCCACCTTCGTAAGGAGTAAAATAGGGGTTACTATAAATGGGACTACTAGCATTAAAATCACTCCAACCCGATGGTGTTGAAGTCAGATTACTCGCAGTTCTACAGTAAAGTTTCCCGTTAGTGGAAGCAAAATAGAGATTGTTTGTTGTCCCTCCCACATCAACTGAATAGCCAGCAACGAGATTTGGTGAAGCATTAATTGCTCCCCCGGTATTGAAACTCATAGTAATATCACCGGTTTCCGTATTTAACCGATAAATTATTCCTCCACTTCCACCAATCCAGAGACCATATGCCAACTCAGTATAAGTATCAACTGCTGGTGTAGAGGTAAGCGCACCGGCACCGGAGATGAACACCGGAAAATATAGTGCATTACCACCGGTAGAATAATCTATTTTATAAACCTTACTGTCAGTTGAACCAACATAGAGATTATCTAAATAACGGTCATTACCAAGCCAAGAACTGGTAGAAACGTTAACATCGGTCCTTTTCCAACCATAAATTCCGTAAGCCCAATTATTTCCTTGGTCTTCAATTTTATAAACATTCCCGGCAACATCAGTGAAGTATATATAGTGTGATCCTCCACCGGTATCCGGGTCATAAAATTTCCAATCCGGGAAAGGTGCGGTACAGACTGCACTGTTTCCATCGGTAGAAAACGGCGTCAACCATAGTTGGGTTGTCCCACTGGAATCCAGACAATAAAAATTACCGTTATCAGCACCGATATAGACCCTATCCCAGTAAACTAAAGGGATGGATTGCACTTTTGCACCAATATTAAAGGGCCAGTTTGTCCCCGGACGTTTTGTTGCTGGTTCAATTGCACTTACTGAATAGGAAACTAAAGGAAAATTTGTACTCGTCCCTAATGTATCTGTGGATTGGGTAATTTCGTCAATAATTTTAATATTGGCTAATTCGGAAATAGTCACCGTAAAAGTGCTTATTGTTTGTGAAGATGCGCTAGGTTGTAATTCAACTACTAAGAAATAATTTTTTATTTCCTGTGGATTAAGTCGTCGTGCCCCAACAGTTAAGGTAGTAATTTCCTGGTTGCCGTCAGTAAGCGAAATATTTGCATTGGTTACCCGGGCAACCGTAGTGATGTCCTGGGAATAATGATAAAATCCATCCTGCTGGTCATCAGCATAGAGATAAATATTCTGGAATAAATTTTTCGCTTGGGCAGTCGTAAGAGCATTTAAACCATCAACGGTAAAACGAACTGTTACGGTAGAAAGATAAATTGCTCCGTAACCTGCTCCTCGGGCATTAGAAATTGATATTCTGAGCAGGTCATCTTTCTTGCCATTATTCATTCGTTTATGGATTGGTGCAGTGTTGTAAACATTTACCGTATGCGTTGCTACATAAACCCAAGCAATTGCCTGATTAGATAAACGCCAATTAGCAACTGGTATAGCGTCATCGTATGTACGCAGACGAAAATAATAAGTCGTTCCCGGAGTTAAACCGGTAACTGTCTCGGTTTCCGAGGTACCAGCTGGACCACCGGTTGGTCGTTTATCTTTCCAAATTGTTGCCAAAGACCAGTTCGCTACCCAATCAAAAGCAGGGTCAGTCACCCAACGAATATCATAATAGGTTGCTTGCCCAAGTAAATCGTTATTCCCTACCGCTGTCCAGGATAAATCAACCATCCCTTTAGTGCTACTCGTGACTGCATAAAAATCAGTTACTGCGGCTGGCAGAGTAATATCCCGAATATCCGGAGTAACGACATAATTACTCGTCGTATTTACCTGGAAACTCCAACCATCTCCCGGAGTTCGTTGGGCAACACTTTGCTGAATAAAAAATTCAATAAAGAGAAATTCGCCTTTAGCAAAAGTTGTTGAAGAAACAGTCGGTGTGTCAATAGCACTATGGTTCAAAGCAGTATTTCCTCCCAGTATACTCGGAGAATACGTCCAAGAAAGTAAAGTTTCTCTCCTCTCAACTAGTCCGGAAGCAGTAGCAGTTACTTTACATATTCGGTACCAGAGATACCCACGGCCATCAGCAGAGGTCGACTGCCAACCAATTTTCATTGACCATTTCCCGGAAAATAAAGTTTTGAATTCTTGGTCAATTTGATAAAGCCAACCGTATTGGGTAATCCCGGTTGGTAAAGATTCGTAAACATTATTAGTAACTAAAGGACAAAATTGCATATAGCCAACACTCTTACCAGTGTTAGCAAAGGTAGCAAGATTACTTATGGTCATCGGGGTGGTGGACAATTTACAAGAACTATCAGCAGTAAACGGTGTATCGGTATAAGTAGTTGTTTTATATAAAGTTAAAGCGGCCACTACTGCGGTTGCGTAACCCGTTGCTCCGTTAGATAAATCACTCCAGTTTGGCACTTCATCAGCAGTTTTTAAATAAAAGTAATAACTTGTACCCGGCGTTAAACCGGTAACAATTTCTTCTTCAGGATAACCTGCCCCACCGCCGACTGGACGGTCCGCTCTCCAAGTAAACGCCGTATTCCAGTCAAAGGGTAAGGTTGGACTATATTTAATTGCGTATATCGTTGCTGTACCAATTGCAAGGTCATCACCCGGAGCAGTCCAGGTTAATCTTACCGAACCCGCTGATACACCCGATTCCGCCGATAAATTGGTTACTTTTGCCGGTGGAGTTACATCTCTCGTTGTTCCAGTTGCACAGTTTGAAACATATGACCACTGGTTAGGCATTTCGTCTCTGGTTCTTAAAGCAAAATAATAGGTCGTATCAGTCTGTAGTCCACTGACTATACGGCTTTCAATGTTTCCCGGGGAAGTATTCGTTGACCATACTATCTCAGTAGAAACACTATTCCAGTTTGTTTCATCTATTGGTAATACCGAAGAAGAGTATTTTATCCAGTAACTTCCATTAACTATGTCACCAGTCACATTATTATCCCCGGGTGCAGTCCAGCGTAATTCTATACTGTTACCTGTAACTGTTCCGGTAGAAAGAGTGGTAACTTTTGCCGGTGGAATAGTATCCCGCGGATATGTGCTGGTAGTAGCAACCTCTATTGCATAATTACGCACTTCATCGTATGCCCAAGCACGATAATAGTAAGTTAGGTTATCAACTAAACCAATATCAAGATAATAAGTGGTAGTTTTAGCCACATCAGTGACAATACCTACATTATAACCGGTGGGACCGGGATAACCTACCGTGCTACTACAAATTCTTACCCCTTGAAAATCACTGGCTATAATTGTCGCTGTTGACCAGGAAAGATGTATTGTATTCCCTTGCGGCTGTGCACTGGAGGTGAAAAGAGTAACATTTGTTGGAGGAAGTATATCTCGCGGATAGGTACTGGTCGTAGCAACCTCTATTGCATAATTACGTACTTCATCGTATGCCCAAGCACGATAATAGTAAGTTAGGTTATCAACTAAACCAATATCAAGATAATAGGTAGTAGTTTTAGCAACATCAGTTACAATACCTATATTGTAATTTGTAGGGTAACTAACTGGGCTACTACAAATTCTTACTCCTTGAAAATCAGTTGCCGTAATTGCTGCCGTTGACCAAGTAAGAAGAATTGTATTTCCTTGCGGTTGAGCAGTGGAAATGAAAAGAGTAACATTTGTTGGAGGAAGAGCATCTCTTGGATAGGTACTGGTAGATACACCACCAGCATAATTAGGTGTAACGGCATTATCATAAGCAAACGCTTTGTAATAATAAGTCACCCCATCAGTTAAACCGATATCCAAATAATATGTTGTCGGAGCAGAAATATCGCCGTTTACTTCATCAACCCCAAAACCATCACTTGGACCGGTAGGAAAGAATCCATCTGTTCGGTAACGAATTCTCGTTCCTGCAAAATCACCCTCACCCGGATTTACCCAGGAGAGATTTATTTTTTCTCCTTTACCAACCGGTAAAGCGATGAAACTACTCACATCACCTGGTGGCTGTCTTTGTGACCAGGTAGTTGCACCGTTAGAAATTTCACTCCAATTCGGTATTTCATCAGCAAGCCATAAACGGATATAATAAGTTGCACCTTCAATCAAATTACTTATTGTGTAAGATGCACCTGCCCCTTGAGCAACCGAAGTTGAAGCGATTACATTTGCACTTGTCGTGCTCCAAGTGACGGTATAACTTGCCCATTTGATTGCATAACTTCCATCAGTAAGTGGACCAGTATTTCCCCGGTCACCAGTATAATTCCAGGTAAGCGTGATTGTTTTTTCGGCACTACCCGGACTTGCGGTAAGATTATTTACTGCTGCTGGTGCGGAAGTATCAACGATTTGAAATCCGTTAACCAATTCGCCATATCCACCGTCGGGATTGGTAACTCGCACTGTCCAAAAACCAATCACTGCGTTAGTAGTAACGGTGAGGTCAAATTGTCCACTGGTAAGCGTAGTTGAATACGAAACGGTGAACGGTGTATAGGTAGAAATATTCACATAGCCAATTTTCTTTAGAACCACCGTTGCACCGGATTGGAAATTCGTACCGGTTATTGTATCAATGGTGACAATTGTCCCCTGTTCACCAATCGAAGGAGTGATACTACTAATTGTTGGCGGAGTAATAACCAAAGTCGGATAACCACTTGAAGTTACCGGTCCGGAATAATTAGAAACTTCATCACGGGTAAACACACTGTAGTAATAAGTAGTGCCCGTGGTTAATCCAGTATGAATATATGAATTCCCGGGCTTGGTGACTGTAGACACAAAAACACCATCATAGGGAGTTGTAGGATAAATCCCATCGGTCCTACACCGGATTACTGTCGCCTCAAAATCAATATCTGGTGGATTAGTCCAAGATAGTTCTAATTTTATACCCAAACCCGGGTCATTGACAATGAAATTACTCACCGGCGCCGGAGTAACTGTATCCCGCGGATATGTGCTCGTGGTTGCGATCTCTACCGCATAGTTGCGCACTTCGTCATAGGACCAGGCACGATAATAGTAAGTTACATTATCAATTAAACCAGTGTCAAGATAAAAAGTTGTCCCTTTCGGAACATCAGTAACAATACCAACATTATAATTAGTAGGGTAATCTACCGTGCTACTACAGATTCTTACTCCCTGAAAATCAACTGCGTTAATTGTTGCGGTTGACCAAGTAAGAAGGATTGCATTCCCTTGAAGTTGCGCACTGGAAGTAAAAAGAGTAACATTTTCCGGAGGAAGTGTATCTCTCGGGTAAGTGCTCGTAGTGGCAACTTCTATCGCATAATTAGGCACTTCATCGTATGCCCAGGCACGATAATAATAAGTGACATTGTCAATTAAACCAGTATGAAGATAGTAAGTTGTCCCTTTAGGAACATCAGTAACAATACCAATATTGTAATCAGTAGGAATACCTGCCGTGTTACTACAAATTCTTACCCCTTGAAAATCAGTTGCTGTAATTGTTGCGGTTGACCAGGAAAGATGAATTGTATTCCCTTGTGCTTGAGCACTGGAAATAAACAGGGTCACATTGCCCGGGAGTATCCTATCCCAAGGGTAGGTACTGACAACTGTTGAATATCCACTTTCTTTACCACTTCGGTCAACTGCTTTGATTTTATAATAGTAAGTCACACTATTTTCCAGACCGCTATGCTGATAAGATGTCGTTGGATGAGAAAGTGTAATTGTGATTGAAGTATACACCTCAGGAATAGAAGAATAACTTGAGCATTTAATTACATATGAACTCATATCTACTTCCGGATTGGCATTCCAGGAAAGAGCAATTATTGTATCACTGGAAACTGCGGTTATCCAAGTAGGTGTAGAAGGAACCAAATCCTGTGCCCAGGAAGTGGCACGGTTAGAAAGAGTGCTCCAGTTATATTTTTCATCCGCTGACCAAAGGTGAAAGTAGTAAGTATTACTTGGGTATAAATTGCTGATTTCTGTAGAAACGGTTGTGCCGGGTGTAACTCCAGAAGTGGAAATGGTAATGACTGTTCCTTGAGTTGACCCGGTTGACCAAAAAATATCAGTCCAAGTAGAATATTGAATTCTATACTCACCTTTAAGGGTGCCATACATTCCGTCATCTCCGGGTGCTGGCCAAGTTAATTTTGTCTCGCCTTCATTCGTGCCTGTGCTTGCGGTTAAGTCAAATACTTTCGCTGGGGGAATTGTATCATAAGGAATAGCACTAACTGTGGAAGTAAAGCCACTCGGATTATCAGCGGTATCTATTGCTTGAATTTTATAGTAATAAGTATTATCACTTACCAATCCGGTATCCTGATGCGTAGTTCCCGGATGAAGAATATAAGTAATACTTGAAAAACCGACACTCGGAGAAAAACTGGAACGCTGAATTTCGTATCTCCACATATCGGTTTCAGTATTACTACTCCAAGAAAGGTTAACTAATTCACCACCAGCGATTGCTTGAAAATTGCTCGGTACCGAGGGAGAAGTAGCATTAACTGTAAATGAACGGGTATCCCAAGTAACACTGTAATTCCCTGCTTTATCTTTTGCCCGGACTCGCCAGTAATATAAATTATCAACCGTAATCGTAATCGTTACTTGCGAAATTACTGGTGAAGAACTGTAATTAATAATACTAAAATTACTTGCAGTAGAGATCTGGAGAAGATAATTTTCTATTCCCGAGCGAGTATCCGTAGAATCATACCAATCAAAAAATACATTCTGATAAGTGATAGTTGTACCCGGCAGAGGAATATTTAGATTCACCGCTAACGGCGATGTTGTATCTTTCAAAACATAAAAAACATCATTAACTACAGTTTCATTACCACCGTTATCTAAAACTCTTACCGAAACAAAATTAGTGGTTGCCTCCTGGCAGGCAGAAAAATCAATTCCCCAGTTTGCAGTAGAAAGTGAAACATTAATATTGTCGGCAATTGTTGTCCAACCTTTGTATCTTGTACCACCCTGTCCGGGAAGAGAACAGATTGTGTAAGAAGCAGAAAAAACTGTACCAAAATTCGTATCCTGAAAATCAACATCGTAGATTGCTCCTGGGTCAACCCGGTACCAGGAATCTTTTACCGCCAAAGTCACATAACTGGTCGCTCCCGGAGCGATGGAATCATAACTGGACAAACTGGCTGCGTTCGTGATGGAAATTTGTGGTGCCCATTGCGTAAACGGAGATGCACCAGTCTGTCCAGTATGCATTGCCGCAGTGCTCTGATAAACAATACCATTGCTAATCAAAGTATAAAGATGTTCCGGGTAAGTATCAAAAATGTCTAAATCCTGTTCAAAACGAACATATTTATCTCTATTCAAACTTGGACTAAAAACTAACGCTCTCCACGCAGCAGTTGCTCCTTCAGTATTCTTGAGTGAAGTTGGTCCGTCATTGTCTAAAAGATATAAATAACCGTAAGCGGCGCTACGGTCAGCACAAAGGTCAGTGTAATCGGTGGCTATACCGGCGTCACTTTGGGGCGGGGTAATCCAAGCAAGAGAAAGGTCTAAATTTGTATAATAAGTAACACCTTTACGGTCAATTATAAAAAGTGGACGAGGAGGAGAAGCAAGAGTTTTACCGATAGCGATACCAACATAAGTTTCTATAGCTGGTGTCGCTATGGCTTTTGGCCAAGTTAGCGCACCATCAGTTGAACGATAAACTTCGCCAGTAGCACACATTAGATAGATGACACCCGCAGTGCCGGTATCAGCAATAATGCTGTCATAGTTAGTTGCAATTACCGGACCCGTACTTTGCTGTGTCCAACTTTCCCCACCATTAACTGACCGGTAAACATAACCATCACTTCGTAAAACATACAGATGTCCTAAAGCATCACGGCAAATATCCTGATAAGTAGCCGCACCAGGAGCAGGTAAAGAAGGCATCTCAGTCCAAGATGTACCGTCAACTGAACGGAAAGTCCTACTTGAACCAGAAATAACAAAAATACCCGCCTCCGTTACAGCAGTGTAAAGTATAAGGTGTAAGGTTAAAAGTAAAAGTGTGAGGCCTAAAACGAAAAGAAAACGTGTAAGGTGTAAGGTGTAAGGTGTAGAAGACAAATTATTTTTCATTATCTGTTTGCATCCATATCTCTATCCGTTTGCATCGGTGTGAAATCACCATAATCGGTCTTTAATAATCGCTGGAATCGTTTTTTTAATTATTTGTTTGAAAATAAAAAAATAAATAAATATCTCGCAGAGAACGCGGAAATTTCGCGGAATCCGCGGAGATTTTTCTGCGCCCTCTGCGGTCTTTCTGTGTAATCTGCGTTCGTCCACTACACCAACTAATTGGTCTTGAGAGAAGATACTCATCCCAAGCCAACCGGCTTTATCTCCGCGGTGCACAAAATATAGTTTATCCTGAAATTTAAATTTGTCCACTACCCGATGAACAATAAATTCTATCCCCTCACCTGTTCCTGGGCTTCGCCCGTCGTAAGGCACGTGCTCCTCTTCGTCGCACAGCGACCCTCTCCCACCCTCAACCTGACCTTCTCCCCTTGAGGGAGAAGGAAAAAGGATGAAGGGTAAAGGTGAGGGTGAAAAAACAACTACATCGCCAATATTCACCTCTTCAGGTCTAATGGAAACAATTTTTAATCTTTCACCTACCTTAATGGTGGGTTCCATACTTTTTCCTTCCACCCGTAAAAAAGCATTACCATTCTTTTTAAGTGTCTCAATCCATAAAGCGGTTATTTCATCCATCTCACTATTCCATCATTCCACTATGTCACCATGTCACTGTGTCACCTTCTCACCTAATTTTTTCTTCACTTCTTCTAAGGTCACTCGCTGACCAATAATTCCTTTAATTTTTTTGATTTGTTGAAGTGTCTCCCTACGGTCGAAGAGACGAAAACCACCCGGCGAATACTCGGTCACTTTTAGGAGTCCAATATTTGTATAATACCGTATAGTTGAAGGTAAAACTCCTGCCTCCCGAGCGACTTCACCTACCGTGAGTAAACCATCTCTATTTTTTGTTTTCATTTCTTTTCTTTCTCCTTTGGAGAACACAGATTGCCACGGATTAACTACCAGATTACCACGGATTATTATCTGCCCCGTATAATTTTTTTACGGGGTCTGTGGACATCTGGACTTTTATCAGTGACCATCTGTGTTATTAAAGTTAACTTAAACTTTTATTTTTTACTAAAAAATTTTTATGATTTCTTAAGTAAAAGCCGGCAAGCTGCCTGAAAGATCGGGAAACTACCAATACATTTCGCACAGGCAAGCGCTTCGGTCTCAAAAACTTTCTCCGAAACAACTTCCGGCTTTTGATACTTTTTTCTTTTCCTTTTCATTTTTTTCTCCTTTTCAAATAACCCCTTTCGTTCCAACTACGGGAGGGATTTCTTTTATTACTTCTCTAATAATTGAATAATCAATTTGTTTGATTCCTTTTTCAAAACCAAAAAGAAGCGCTAAATCGCAAATATGGTTAATAATCCTCGGTACACCCAGCGAATGTAAATAGATTTTATCCGCACAATCAACAAACAAAGGTTTTTTGTCCTGATAACCAGCAATAAACAGACGATGCTCAATATACGGTTGAACTTCGTTTGCTTGTAAAGAATTCAAATGGTAAGCGAGAGAGATTCGTTGCTGTAACTGGGGAAGACGGCTAATTTTTTCGCGTAGTTCAGTCTGGCCAAGAAAAATCAAAATCAAGAGAAATTTTCCTTGATATTCATAATTCAAAAGAAGTCGTAACTCTTCAAAAAAACGGATATCTTCTACTAAATGTGCTTCATCAACAATGAGAACATTCTGCTTACCAATATTGAAATTACGAATAAAAATTTCACGTAAAAGATGTAATAAATCTCCTTTATTGTCAGGGATACCGCCTTCCCCCAAGAAAGAAGGCCGAAGTATTTCTTTCAAGATATCGGTCATTGAAAGAAGGGGATTGAGAATATGGATAACCTTAAATTTGTTCGGATCCAAGCTTTGCATAAGCATCTGACCAATAATAGTTTTTCCTGAACCATAGTCACCAGTAAGTAAGGCTAAAGGTTTACCTTCCTGACAAACATAGGTCAAGCGCGAAAGGGCTTCTTCGTGTTCAAGAGAAGTAAAAAAATATTTTGGGTCAGTAGTATTTTCAAATGGTTTTTCTTTCAACTGCCAATAGGTTTCATACATTTTTTAATCCCGAATTGATAAATCCTGGCAGTCCAAAAGTCCGCCACTACAAACATTTATCTGCCCCGTAGAATTTCTTTACCCCGTAAAGATTTTCATCTACGGGGTTTACGGGGTCTGAGGCATCTGCATTTTCTTTATTCGTGGTAATCCGCGTTTTTATTATTTCTGCCGTCTGACAAGCAATTCCTGAAGGAGCAAGAAAATCACCATCTTCCAATTCAGCTAAACCCGGGCAACGCAGACAATAAGGAACCAACGAACAAGTTTTACAAATTTTTAAATTTTTAAATTTTATACTGCGTAAACGATTAAGTAGTGAAGATTCCTGCCAGATTTGAGAAAATTTTTCTTTCCTTAAGTTGCCCACCTTCACTAACCACATCAAACAAGGATAAACATCACCGTAAGGAGAAAGGGCAACAAGATTTTTCCCTGCCGAACAAAGAAAACGTTCTTTTCTCATTGGCGCAAATTTCTTCCTCGGAAAATAATTCTCATCAGAAAAAAGTTCCTTTAAATTTTCTTGATTTACTCGTAAACCCAAAGGGTCACGATTACCATCGTTTTTTGGAGTTATCCAAGGGTCAAGTTGCCAATTTGTCCCTAAGTTCTCATTTAACTTAATTATTTTCTTATATTCAGCAAAATTATTTTTCATTAGCGGTGTTTTCAGAACAACTTTTATTTTTCTTTTTTTTAAGAGAATCACTGCCTTAATTGTCCGTTCAAAAGAACCTCTCACTTGAGTAATCGCATCATGTGTTTCTGCTTTTGCACCGTAAAGAGAAATCTGCACCGAATAAATAGGTAAACTGGCTAATTGTTTTATTTTGTCTTCGGTAAGAAGGGTAGCATTAGTAAAAATGGTCAAACAAAATCTTTTTTCTTGAGCATAGCGAGCAATTGCAAAAAAATCTTCATGCAAAAAAACCTCTCCGCCGCTAAAAATTAACCATAAACTTCCCGCCTCTGCCAACTGGTCAAGAATAGATTCTATCTCTATTCGCGTCAATTCGCGATTTTTTAAATTCGTGTTTATTCGTGATTGCGGTATATAACAATGGATACAGTGCAAATTACACCGATGGGTCAGTTCAAAATTGACGGTAAAGGGTATATTTTTTTCTTCAGTAAGAGAAACAAATTTTTCAAATACATTCATCACTGATTACACCGATTTTTGTTTTACTTTTTAAACTTCACACGACTTTTAATATACTTTTTTTCTCTAAAGTTTGGAGAAATTCGTGGATATCTTTCTTAGCAGTTGCCCGGCCAACTTCATATTCGGCGCAGATTGTCTTGATTATTTCTTCAATATTTTTCCTTTCTTCAATCAACTGCCAGATTCTTGTTCCTACTTCATTAAACAAATGTAAAGTAGAATTCGCGGGCGTAACGACAAATGCCTGTCCTTCAATTATCCGACTGGCAACTTTTTCACTTTTAGATATTTTCATAAGTAATTTGTTAGATTTCCCCACCAACCACTATAGACCGGAACTTCGCGCAAAAACTCTATTCCTAAGTTCAACAACTTGTTGACCGAAAAAGAATCTTTACTAAAAAAAATCATGTTTCTCCAAAGTTGGACAACCCCTTCCTTAAAGGATAATTTGCTCAAATCCTTATCTCCTAAAAAGAAAACTTTTTCAATTTTTGTCCCCTGATTATCTATTTCTTTTCCTAATTTAAATTCACCCCAGAAGGGTGTCGGATAAGCAAAAAAGAGGTAATTACCTCTTTTTTGTTCTTTTTTTCGTATAGCAACTATCTCATCACTTAAGATTGTATTTCCTTTGGTCAAACTTGGTTCCAAATGCCGGATAATACTTGTTTTCCCACTCAAAGAAGAACCACTGAAGAGATAAGCTCGTCCATTCTTTTTAATTCCCGCTGAATGGAGCAAAAAACCTTCATTCAAGGAAAGATAAAGACTATAGAGAATACGCAGAAAAGAATCGAAAGAATAGATGTTCTCCGCAATTTTTACTTCTCCCTGTAAACGAGTAAAGTCAACTTCGGCAAGAAAATCATTGCGCCCTATTTGAAAAACTTGTCCTTCTTTTCTTTGAACAATTAAAGGAAAATTTTCCCTTTTCTTGAGAAGAGAACTCAAGTTTAGATTTAGGACATTTATTCCGGATGGCGAAAGAAAAAAATAATACCTTTCGCTTAGTTCAGCGGATAAGATGTTTTTGAGAGTAATATTAAGGTCAGCAATTCTAAATGATAAACCCCTTTTCACTAACAAAAAATTTATTGCTTTTTCTGTTCAAGAAGTAACAGCGTAATTGCTAAAAGAAGCAACCATCCACTACCTGTAGCCAGAACCCGTGGCCCCTGACCAATAATCACTCCCGGACCAAGGCGGGCAATAATTCCCAAAACCATACCAATTACTGAGAGAACCACCGAAATAATTGCTACCCTTCTCATCCTTTTCACCTCCTTTTTAACGAACCCACCAACGTTTTACTTTTAATTTTAACATCAACTCTTTATCGCTTATTTTTAGCTTCGTTTCATCTACTGGTTCACGAATATGTAAGAGGGGTGCTTCAGCAAGATTTATGTATCTATTCGGTTCTATTTTTTCACTGTGTGCACCAAGAATTAACTTTACTACCGGACGAGTAGGAAGTTCACGATTACTTTTCACTACCTCGCCAATTTCTTCTGTATTCAGTTTCACAAAACTACCTACCGGATAAAGAGATAACTCTTCAATAAAAATTTTTAAAAGTAATGCTTCAAATTTTCCTTCTGCTGTTTCAATAAGATAACGCAACGCCTCATGAGACAACATTCTCTCCCGATAAGCACGGGGATGAGTCAAACCTTCATAAACATCAACTAATCCGATAATCTTCACAAATTCATGTAAATCTTTATCCTTTAATCCTCGCGGATAACCCTCACCATTAATCCGCTCATGGTGTTGATAAGCAATTAAACCAAGTAATTCTTTAATATTTATTTCAATTTCATTATCAAGTTTTTCCAAAATTTCTTTGCCATAGAGAGGATGTTTTTTTACTTCTTCATATTCTTGAGGAGTAGGTTTTACTGGCCTATTTGCTAAAGAAAGAACACGAACCATCCCCACATCGTGAAGTAAAGCACAGACCCCAAGCAAAGTAAGTTTATCTTCTGTCCAACCTAATCCGGCAGCAAGTTTAATTGAGAGAATGCAGACATTACTTGAATGGGCATAAAGATAATTATCCGGAGTAGATTTGTTTACCAGAATCATAATCTCGTTATCAGCAGAAAGAACTTTCGCTGCTACTTTCTTAACTGTTTGATAAACTAATTCAAAATTAAGGATTGGTTTATCTGTATTTAAAGAAGCTAAAATTTCCTTAATTGCATTGATTACTTCACTGTAGATTTGTTCGGCGGGTAAGGAACTATACTCCTCGGGAGACACGGGTTTTCTTTCTTCTTTCAAGGATAACTCTTCAGGTGAAGAAGGGATGGTTTCACTTTTGAAGTGCTCATCCCTTTTGGAGGGAAATTCACTTCTTTCACTTGGCTGTTCAACAGTCTCCGGTAGTCCGCCTTGGCGGATTTTTAAACCGGCTTTTTTAATTATCTCCGAGATACGCATTTTGTTTTATTTTACCTAAATTTAGGATATTTTGTCAAGAGATAACTGAAAAAAATCTACCCAATAAGAAGTTTAAACTGGAAAGGTGAAACGGGGGAACCAACAATAATCAGATTTTCTTCTTTATTAAGGATAAAGTCGTTTTTCTTTATCGGTCCACCAATTCTTATGCCGTTGATAATTGTACCCAGAGTGCTACCACGGTCAAAAATATAAATCGCATTTCCTAAACGATTAACCGAAAAATGGTTCCGCGAAACATTATAAGGAATACGGTCTTTGAGATAAAGGTCATTATTTGCGAAAACATCACCTTCTTCGGTATGACTTTCCCTTCCGACACGAAAAGGAAATTTGGTCAGTTCCAGTTCTTCATTTTTTAGCGCTTTCTTTGCTTCCGTGCTTACACCAACAAGAATTACCTTTTTTGGCACCGCGGTCGATAAAGTTTCGGGAGCAATTTTATTTTCTTCGACAAGCATTTCATCGATACAACGTAATCGCTCAAATAAAGATCTCAAAATTGGCAGTAATAGCACTGGCTCTTTTTTTAATAGTTCATTGAAAAGGTCACGGTCAATTTCTTCAACTTTCACTTCTTCTAAAGCCATAACTGTTGCTGAACGGGGTTTATCCTCAATTAGACCCATCTCACCGAAAATTTGTCTTTCCCCTAAAATAGCAAGAATAATCTTTTCACCTTTTTTATTTTTCTTGGAAATTTCAACCTTCCCAGACTTAATCACATATGCCGAGTGTCCAAAACTATTTTCTTCAATGATTACTTCACCAAGTTGAAATATTTTTTCCATTTTTTTCTGAGTAAAAATATCTCGGCTATTCAGCCTCTGCGCCTGGTGCGACTCGAACGCACAACCCTCTGCTTAGAAGGCAGATGCTCTATCCAATTGAGCTACAGGCGCTTTAACGACAGTTATTAGTCAATAGTTATTAGTGGTTAGTGAAAAAAAAACTAACAACTATCATCTAATAATTAACAACTACAAATTTTGCATGGTCGGGAATGGCGGATTTGAACCGCCGACCTCTGTTCCCCCACACCAAAAAATTTACTCTTAGTCGGGAAGGCGGGATTTGAACCCGCGACCTCCCCGCACTTTATCTAAAATTTCGGGGATGGCGGATTTGAACCGCCGACCTCTCGGTCCCAAGCCGAGCACTCTAAAACCAACTGAGCTAATCCCCGATTAAGTCAAAGTGCGGGGCTGTCGCTAGACCCCTGCGCCACTTCCCGATTATATTACTGTCACCCCTTAAAAATGTTCTTCTTAAGAAGAATTATATTCTGTTTTCTCTTATTCGTCAACCCAAAAAAGATATTTATTTTTTATTTCTCCGAATTACACCTTTTGACTATTCACCATTTTACTAATCACTTTTTTTATTTTGAATAATGCTTGTGCCCGATGACTAATTTTATTTTTTATCCGTGGACCGAGTTGCGCAAAAGTTTTCCCATAACTTGGAACAATAAAAACTGGGTCATAGCCAAAACCATATCTACCAAGAATTCTTCTACTAATTTTGCCTTTTATTTTTCCCTCTACAGTTTTTACTTTACCAAAGGGAGTAGCCAAAGCAAGGACACAACGAAATAAAGCATTTCTTTTTTCGGAAGGGACATTTTTCATCAATTTTAATAATTTACGGTTATTCTCCGCATATGTGCATCCTTGACCAGCGAACCGCGAAGAAAAAACACCCGGTGCACCATTCAGTGCTTCCACCTCAAGCCCGCTATCATCAGCAAGTGCAATCTTACCGGTTAATTTCGCAACTAATTTTGCTTTCTTCAGTGCATTTTCTTTAAGGATTTTACCATCTTCATTTATTTTCGGTAAATGTGGGAACTGTTTCAAAGAAAGAAACTCTACTGGCAAAAAAACCAAAATTTTTTTTATTTCTTTAATTTTATCTTCATTTCTTGTAGCTAAGACAATTTCTAACATTTTATTTCACGAAAATGAAATATGATTTCAGTGATTTCAATTATGATTACAATGATTTCTTCATTAGATATAAATCCCCGTAATCGTTTATTTTAATCACCGTAATCAATGTAACTGAATTCAAAATTCTAAAAGACAAATTTTTTTCTCTATTTCAATCATTTCGCTAATTCCCTTTTTTGCTACGCTTAACATCCGATTTAAATCTTCAAAACTAAAACTCTGCTCTTCAGCAGTGCCTTGAATTTCTACTATCTCACCTTTGCCAGTTAAAGCAATATTCAAATCTACTTTGGCCTGGGAATCTTCTTCATAAGTTAAATCTAAAAAAATTTCTTCGTTACAAATTCCTACACTTACGGCAGCTAAATAATCTTTTAGTGGAAGAGTAATAATTCTCCCTTCATTTTTTATTTTTTTCACTGCTTCTACTAAAGCAACGTATCCCCCAGTGATTGCTAATGTCCGTGTGCTTCCATCAGCCTGGAGAACATCACAATCAATTAAAACTGACCTTCCCCCAAGTAAAGATAAATCAACCACTGCCCGCAAGGCACGACCAATTATCCGCTGGATTTCCTGTGTCCTTCCTCCAAGATTAATTTTTGTCCTTGAAGTACGGAAAATGGTTGCCCGGGGTAACATTGAATACTCAGCACTAATCCATCCTTTCCCGGTTCCCTGAAGGTGCGCCGGCACTTGTCCTTCCATAATCGTTGCTGTACAAACTATTTTTGTTTCTCCTGCTTCAATTAATACTGATGCTTCAGGAAATTTTAAGTAATCCTTAGTAATTAATATTTTACGCAATTCATTAGATTTACGTCCGTCCTGACGAATCATTTTCTCAGTCTCCTTTCCAATAAATGAGTAATTGTTCTAACTTATTTTTTCTTTCTTCAGTTTCTTTTAATCTATGTTTTATTTTTTTTATTTCTTCTTCCGGTGCATTTTTAAAAAAATTTTGGTCACTTAATTTTTGTTTCATTTTTCCTATCTGTAAAGAGAAGATTTCTATTTCTTTTTCTAATCTCTTTATTTCTTTTTCTCGGTCAATAATAGTTAAAGGAATATAAATTTCAATCTCATCAATTAGTGTAAAAAGACAATCCTTAGATTCTGGTATACCAAATTCCAATTTTTCTCCATTAGTTAAGGAAAGTATTGCCACTTGATTACCCCGGATTAATTTTTCTTTTTCTGGTGAACCAACTTTAAAAATGAGACTAATTTTTTCTTTCGGAGGAATTTTTGCTTCGCTCCGTAAATTACGTATTGCTGAAATTATCTCCATAAGTAATCTCATTTTTTCGCTTGCTTTCTCGTCAATCATTTCCTCATCATATTCTGGCCAAGGAGAAACCATAATTGACTCTGGTGATTGGGTGATTATCCTTAGTTTTTGCCAAATTTCTTCGGTGATAAAAGGCATAAAGGGATGAAGAAGTTTAAGTGTTCCTTCAAGAATGTAAACCAATATTTCTCTCGTCAATTGAACTTTTGAAGTTGAGAACTCTTCCTTTTCAGTTAAATGTATTTTGCTCAACTCCAGATACCAGTCACAGAATTTATGCCAGAAAAATTCGTAAAGTTCTCCGGCTGCATCACTTAGTAAATAATTATTTAAATTCTTCGTTACCGAGTTCACTATTCGTTGATATTCGGAAATTACCCAACGCTCAGTTAAGCTCAACCGATAACTGGTGACTCCTGCCCGCCAAGTCTTGGCAGGCGGGGGTAACTGGTGACTGGTAAAACCCTCTAAATTCATTAGGACGAAACGACTAGCATTCCAGATTTTATTCACAAAATTTCTTGCCATTAAGAAACTTTCTTCAGAAAGACATAAATCCTGCCCAGTAACACCACCGTAGAGTAAAGCAAAACGTAAAGCATCCGTCCCACAGGTCTTCATTATGTCCAGCGGGTCAATTACATTACCAAGCGATTTAGACATTTTTCTTCCACTTACATCACGGACAATACCATGAATATATACATTCTCAAAAGGTATATCCCCGACTAACTCCAAACCCATCATCACCATTCTTGCTACCCAAAGATAAAGAATTTCGTATCCGGTCACCAGTACTGAAGTAGGATAATAATAATCTAAATCTTCAAGTGATGAAGCGATGAAGTGATGAAGTAATGAAGTGTTCTCACTCTTTGCTCTTTGCTCCTTGCTCTTCACTGCTGTCGCTGGCCAGCCAAAAACACTAAATGGCCATAATGCTGAAGAAAACCAAGTATCCAAAACATCCGGATCCTGAATAAAATCGGAATGACCACAGTGTTCACATTTCGTTGGTTCTTTTTCAGATGCATACACCCCTTTTGTTCCTTGCGGGATATCAAGTATCCAATATGTATCAAGTTCATCTTTTATTTGTTGATAACTAAGTTTGTAAACATCAACAAATATTTCTATAATTCCACCCTCACTTTTTACTTGTTTGTTAAAGGATGGATAAGAAAAAGTCGCTACAATATATTTCTCCAAGCAGTGCATACAATACCAAATTGGTATTCGGTGTCCCCACCAGATTTGTCGGGAAATACACCAGTCACGCAAATTCTCCAACCATTGCAGATACGGTCCAAACCAGCGCTCAGGAAAGAATTTTATTTTTCCTTCTTCAACAACTTTCATTGCTCTCCTTGCCATTTCTTTGGTGGAAAGAAACCATTGTTCAGAAATCAAGGGTTCAATGACTGTCCCACAACGATAACAATGCCCAACTCGGTGGATATATTCTTCTACTTTTTCTAAAAGATTGAGTGCTTGCAAATCCTTCACTACTTTTTCCCGACATTGATACCGGTCTAAATTAGCATATTCTTTGGTCTCCCCGGTCATTTTTCCTTCTTTATCAATCACAGTAACTTTTTTTAACTGATGCTGTAGAGCAATTCCAAAATCAAGGAAATCATGAGCGGGTGTAACTTTTACTGCACCAGTACCGAAAGATGAATCTACCACTTCATCAGCAATTATTGGTATTTCCCGATTCATTAAAGGTAGAATCACTGTTTTACCAATCAAATTTCTATACCGTTTATCTTCAGGATGGACAGCTACTGCGGTGTCCCCGAGCATCGTTTCCGGTCTTGTTGTCGCTACCATAATGTAACCCGGTAACCCGGTGACCTGGTGACCTGGTTTTAAAGAATATTTAATATACCAGAGATGTCCTTTATGTTCACGATATTCAACCTCAATATCCGCAAGAGCAGTACCGCAACGGATACACCAGTTAACTAAACGGCTTCCCCGATAGATTAAACCGCGTTTGTATAATTCAATAAAAGCATTTAACACCGTTCGGGAACAGGTTTCATCCAAGGTAAACTTTAACCGTTCCCAGTCACAGGAACAACCTAATTTTTTCAACTGATGAAGAATCGCTTCACCAGTTTCTTTGCGCCATTGCCACATACGTGCTAAAAATTTTTCTCTACCCAATTCTTGCCGAGTGAGACCTTCTTTAAGTAAAATTTTTTCTACTACATTTTGTGTAGCGATACCACCGTGGTCAGTTCCGGGGACCCAGCAGGCATTATATCCTTGCATCCGTTTGAAACGAATAATTACATCTTGTAAAGTATTATTTAAGGCATGTCCCATATGTAATGAACCGGTGATATTCGGTGGTGGAATAACAATAGTAAACGGTTTTCTTCCCCCGGGTTCGGGATGACCCGCCTGCCGGCGAGGCCGGGAAGAAAAATATCCTTTCTCTAACCAAAAATTATACCATTTTTCTTCGCTATCTTTTGGGTTATAGACTTTGGGAATTTCCATGAAGTGATTACCTCTAGTTTTATTTATTTTTTATACCAAATTTTAACTAAAAAAGCAATAGGTGAATCCTCGCCTCCCTCAATGAGGGGGGGCGAGGATGAAGTTGCCTCAAGTAATTTTCTAAAAATTTATTCTAAAAAAACCTTGACAAGGAAAAAAATTTCTTTTATACTTGAAATGGTTGATAATTTTTTATCCCATTTAAGGAGGTGATTTTAAGAAAATGGCGAAAAACAGTTCTTGGAAAAAAGAATTAGCCCGCCAAGTGACGGTAATTCTCCTTCCCCATCATAGTGCTAAGCCATTAAAAGTACGGTGCTGTTTTATTTATCTTCTTATTTTTTCCCTTTCTTGGTTTAGTTTAACTATTTGGGCAATCACTTTGGCAATCCGTCATATTGATTATTGGGGAGTAAAACTAAATAATTTAGCCTTAAAAGCAAAAACGGCATATTTTGCTCAGGAAGTAAAAAAATCACAAGAAAAATTGAATGAAGTGAAAGGAATTGATTTACAATTACGCCAGCTTTTGGAAATGAAATCAAAGAAAGCAATTATTGAACAGGAAGAAGTGAAGGGAAAAAAGGCGAACACGAACATTAGCAAATCGAAGAAAATAATTATTGAACAGCAGGAGGAAGCAACCGGTGGACCAAGTATTACTGACCAAGAAATTCTGGAAAAGTTGCTTCAAGGAAAAATTCAAGAGCTCGACCAAGAGGATTTAGAAAATAATATTCTCTTCCTCAATAGAATGATTAATGAACGAATAGAAAGTATGCAAGAGGTAACTAACTATATTACTGAACAACGCAGTATTCACCAAGCAACACCAAATATTTGGCCCGTAGAAGGAAAAATTACTTCCTTTTTTGGTTCCCGTGCACAACCCTGGGCTCAAGAAAAACAAGATTTTCATAAGGGATTAGACATCGCTGCTAAAAAAGAAACACCAGTCCGGGCTACTGCTTCGGGAATAGTTAAATTAGCCCAGTGGGCGGGTGGTTATGGAAAATTAGTCGTTATTAAGCATGGACATGGTTTCGTTACGCTTTATGCTCATAATTCCCAGCTTGCAGTTAAGCAAGGTCAGCAGGTGAAGCGTGGACAAGTAATTGCTTATGTTGGTTCTACTGGTACAGCTACGGGAGCACATCTCCATTATGAAGTAAGAATCAACGGCAAAACAGTCAATCCATTACATTACATGAAAAAATAAACCCCGTAGATGGGAATTTTTACGGGGTAAACTAACTTTAAAAAGATATGTTTGGCCGGAAAATAAAAAAAGAAGGACCGATTGAATCCTTTATCGGTCCCGATACTTTTTTTCAAGGCACAATTAACACTAAAGGAATTTTACGTATTGATGGACAATGGGAAGGTGGTAATCTTACTACCCAAGGACTAATCATTGGTGAAACTGGTGTAGTTAAAGGTAATATTACCGCCCGCAGCGTAATTGTCGGAGGTAAAGTTACGGGTAATATTCAAGCCTCGGAAATTTTGGAAATACATTCTAAAGGTGAAGTGAACGGTGATATTGAGACAGCACATTTATCAATTGCTGAAGGTGCACTTTTTGAAGGAAACTGTAGTATGTTTCGTGAAAAAAAAGCCGAACCTGTCAGAGGAACAAAAAAAATTGAACCCGCCCTGAGCGGGGAAACTCGCCAAGTTTTCCTGCCTGAAAAGTAAGAATTAAACAAACACCAATGATGAACTTCTTCCGTCGTTATAGCCGGACCATACTCCTTATAACAGTTATTATTTTTACGGCTGGTGCTTTTGTTGGTTTTGGTGGATATTATTTCACTCGGGGTTGGCGTGCGGATACAGTTGCCTTGGTTAATGGCAAAAAAATTCTTTACAGTGCTTTTCTTAATTATCTCCAGCGAACAATCAATAACCTCCAGGAACAAAACCAAGAAATTACTGATGAGTTACTTAAACAAAAAAAAGAGGAAATTCTTCGTGATTTGATCCAGGAAGAAGTATTTTATCAAGAAGCAAAAAAGTATGGGATTATTGTCACTGACGAAGAATTAGCTGCCGATATCCAGCGTATTCCTGCCTTTCAGAAAGATAATCATTTTGACCATAATACTTATTTCCAAGTTCTCCGTTATGTTATACGAATGACTCCGGAAGAGTTTGAAGAATCGCGACGACGAACTATTGCAATTGCTAAATTGCGCTATTTAATTGCTGGTAGTGTAAAAGTAACCGATAAAGAATTAGAACTTGTTTACCTCCAAGAAAAGGGTGACTTAAAAAATTATTTCCGTGATTATGAAACTTTTCGCCAAAATTATCTTGACCAGAAAACATTTTTTGTGTTTAGTGAATGGTTTCAACAACTTGGTCGGCAACTGAAAGTAAAAGTATATCTGGAGGAAAGGGAAAGAGGAAGCTAACAGTTAGAGGTTAAAGGTTGAAGGTTAAAAGTTGAAACCAAAACGACAAAGTAGATTTTTTAGTTCTCTTACCGGTAAACCAAGAATATTTTCATACTCTCCACTAATTTTCTTAAGGAAGGAATCCTTCTTTCCGCTAATTCCATAAGCACCGGCTTTATTTAAGTGTTGCCTGGCTAATTGTTTTATCTCTCTCTTCGTAAGCAGAGCCATTTTTACTTTTGTTTTCACTACGCTGGTTAGTTTTCTTTTACCCGGTTCCTTCAATAAAGCAATGCCAGTGTAAATTTCTTGCTCTTTACCAGCAAGTTCACCGAGAAATTCTTTTGCTTCTTTGAGATTTTTTGGTTTACCGTAAATCTTGTTGTTACAGATAACCACCGTATCTACGCCTAAAATTATACCCCGGTTAACTTTTTCGGCTACTTTTTCTGCTTTTTTTAAAGCAAGAATTTTTACTAATTCTTCAGGTGAACTCCACCGCTGGTGGATTTCTTCTCTAATCTTGCTGGAGATAACCTGAAAAGAAAGTCCTAATTTCTCAAGAAGCTTCTGACGAGTAAGGGAACCCGAGGCAAGAATAAGCGGATAAGGTTGTCTCATTTTAAAAATGATTACACAGAAATGTCATTGCGATGGGAGGAAATCCCCCGATAGGTCATGGTCTACCCCGTAAAGATTTTCATCTCGTAAAGAGACGAGGTCTCCACGAGACTTTTCGTCTACGGGGTCTACCGAGAAGCAATCTCAAAAACAGGTTTGGAACAGGCTCCGCAATCTCATAGAGATTCCTCGTGGAGTTTATCCCGCACCTTTCTAAAAACGAGATTGCCACGCTATCACTCGCAATGACAACGAAAGGTGCTGGACTCGGAATGACAACAAAGTTATCATCTGTGTAATCTGGCTTTTTAATCCCCGCCCCGCACCTTTGTTCAGAATAATTGTAATATTTATGAAACTATTCTGTAAAATGCAATTCCTCTTGGGCAAAGGTGCGGGGTGAATGTAATCCGTGATTTATTTAGCAAAAAGACGAAAAACATATCCAGCAACCAGAACACCAATTATACTCGGTAAATTGAATTTAAGAAGAAAACCAAAAGTTAAATCTACTACCTGTAAATCCAAAGTTGTCGGATGAAGTCCAGCAGTTATTTGCTCTGTAAAAAGTTCACGCCAAGAAGAGCCTTCAGGGATGACCATCCCGATAAATTTGCCAATCACTGTACCTAAAAGCGCACCAATGACTAAAACAACAACTAAGATAATTAAATTTTTTGTTCCGAGCATCTTTCCCTCCTTTCTCTGAAACACGAATTATCACAAATGTTCATTCGCGAATATTCACGAATAAAAAAAATTCGTGTTAATTCGTGCAGTCAATTCGTGTTCATTCGTGTATTACAATGTTTATTTTTTCACCACATTTTACGCAATTTTCACCTTGCAAATCTAAAATCTTGGTTTGATAACCCCGACGCTCAATAAGCACTGTCTGACAATTTGGACAATAGGTAGAATTGTATTCTATTTCCCAGACATTACCTAAATATATATATTTTAGTTTTTTTAAAGCAATTTTTCTTGCTTTCTCTAAAATCGCTAATGGTGTTGCCGGGATTTCCATTTTGTAACAAGGGAAATAACGTGAAAAATGTAACGGTATCTCTTTATCTACACCACAAACCCAATCAGTCAAATCTTCAATTTCTTCAATTGTATCATTAAGTGTCGGGATAAGCAAATTAGTCACTTCCACATGTTTTCCTCGTTTAACCATAATTTCTACTGTGCGTAAGACAGCATCCAAACTACCACCACAAATTTTACGATAAAACTCGTTACGGAAAGATTTCACATCAATATTCGCTGCATCAATATAAGGGAGTAAATTTTCTAATGGTTCTTCGTTCAAATAACCGTTCGTCACTAAAACATTTTTCAAATTATATTTCTGAGCCAATTGTGCGGTCTCAAACAACCATTCGTAATTAATTAACGGCTCATTATAAGTATAAGCAATCCCTACTGAATTAGATGTTTTCGCTAAACGAACCGCATCATCAGCCGTAATTGTCCTTGTGGAAAGAGTACCAAAATCCTGTTGCGAAATTTCCCAATTCTGACAGAACTGACAACGCAGATTACAACCTACCGTACCAAAGGAAAGAATCTCACTGCCCGGATAAAAATGATATAATGGTTTTTTTTCTATCGGGTCCATCGCTACTGAGGTAAATTCGTTATAAGTTAAACTATAAAGTTTACTATTTTCATTTTTTCTTACCCGACAGATACCGTTCTTCCCTTCGCTAATCACACAATTATGCGGACAAAGAAGACATTGTACTTTCTTGTTTTCTTTTCCTTCCCAATAAAGTGCTTCTTTCATTCTTTCATGCAATTAACCAGCCCAAGGTAAAAAGTCAAAGTTCCAAGCGCAATTTATCCCGTAAAGATTAACATCTACGGGATTAGGCAAAAACAAGATTGCGTAGGGTTAAAAACAAATTAGCCTCACCTTGAATTTGTTTACCAAAGCAATCACAGTTTTTGCCGACTCCGAGTCCGTCGAAGGGGAAAAATATTATTAGAGCGAAGAACTGACTTTTTACCTTCCCACCGACTCCTCTATCCAGTCAAGGTAATCCTTATTTCCGTTAATAATCGGTAAAGCAATAATTTCCGGCACCGTGTAAGAATGTAACCTTTTCACTTCTGCAACTATTTCCTTAAATAAAGATTTTTTACTTTTAATAATTAGCAAAACTTCGTTTGAGGTCTCAATTTTACCCTGCCACCAGTAACGCGAACTTATCTCCGGAATAAGGTTCACACAGGCAACCAGTTTCTTCTCTACTAACGCTTGACTAATTTTCTCTCCCTCTTCCTTATTTGTACAAGTAACAAAAACTACTATATATCTCATCTTTTCCATAAGCGGATTTTATCAAAAAAAGTTAAATAAAGCAAATTCGTTATTAAAGTCTTTATCGCGGTAAACGCCGTCAATAATCGCTGGAATCAAGTTTCTCTTTGTCACAAACCCCGTAAATATAAAATTATACGGGGCAAATAAAAAAACCGCCAATATCTTCCCGACATCAGCGGTCAACTTCCTAATTTTCAATATTGAAAATCTCATTTGATAATGACTTCTTCTTCAAGCGAGATAAACCTTGCAGCATACAAAATCGCTGCTTTTATGTCTTCATTATTCAAGAATGGGTATTGCTCTATCAATTCTCGTTCGGTCGTGCCAAATGCCAACTTCTCAAGAATTAGGTCAACGGGTAACCTCGTTCCCTTAATCACCGGTTTCCCAAACATAATTTCCGGATTTCTTTCAATTCTTAAAAAAAGTTCTTTTTCGGTCATATCTTTACCTCCAATGGTATAAATTTGAATCTTTCTTCAGTAACTACTACAAAATGTTTTTCAATTCTTGTTAAGTTTTCTTTGAGAAGTTTTTCCAAAAGTTCTATCTTTTTTACAAGATTTTGTCCTTTTACACGAAATAAAATAATTCCCCAAGCAGTTTTTTTCTGGTGAAAAACAATTTCGCTGAAGTCCTTATCATTGGTAATTAAAATCCTATGTTCCTCATCAGCCATTTCTAATAATCGCCCATTGGTCATATTTCTATCTATCTCAGTAACCCATTTTATATCAAAACCTTTACTGATAAGAAAATCTACTAAACCTTTTTCAATATTTACATCGGCAATGAATTTTAAAGCCATAATCCAAATAGAATTGTATTAAGTTTTCCCAGCAAATTCAAGTAACTGTCTATACTCAATTCTCAAAACTGTCGTGCTTTTTTAAAAATTATACCAAAAAAATCCGTTTTTCGCAAACCCCGTAAATATAAAATTATACGGGGCAAATAAAAAAACCACTGACATCTTTTCCGACATCAGCGGTTACATTTTTAGTTCCTAATGTATTTTCATTCGTAACAAGTCAGGAACTCAAAGGCTGGCACGCTCATCCTTTTTTAAAATTATGAATTTGTTTTGGTTTTAATTCTTACACTTATGACAGGCTTAAAAAGGTCTTTATTTTTGTTTTTCCAATATCGCGTTAATGTTGTCTTGGTCGAGGGCATACCAAGCTCCAGTTGCAGCATCCACAACAATTGGGATAAGTCCTCCCAAAACATCCAGAATTATCCAGCCGACACCGACACTATTTGTAATGCTGAAAGTCTTTGTCTCATAACCTTCTTTTTTAAACTCGATTGTGTATACTTTTTTAGACTCTAACTTTAATCTCACCGGAGTATTACCCATTAGATTTCCGTTAAATAAACCTTCGCACCAGCAGGATCAGAACTAAAATCTACATTGTTAGATGTTCCCTTGAAAATAGCAGCACATCCAACAAGTAAGTGAGACGTAAAAAAACATAAACATAATACGACCACCGTTTTTTTCATCTATTCTTTCACCCCCTCTTTTTCAACCTTTTTATTTATCTATCCTGCGTGAAGAGCGACACTCTGTTAAACCGTGCCGGTCTTGTCCTCCACCATACCTCATCGGTAGGTCGCCAACATTCCTCTTCGGAAGTCCACCGAAGAGGTGGAAGAGGCGACAAAGTATGGCGGAAGTTGAATTATTTCTTTTGTATTTTAGAGAGTTTTTAAAAATGTTTGTTTCTCAAAGGGCTGTCCTATGCAGAATATATTTCTAACTGGGATAAAAGTTTAACTGAAGGTTGATGAGCAAGTTTCCTAAAAAGCTTTTCGTCAGCAGTAATAAACTAACTATTCGTTTCTTTAGCCAAAATCAGATAAACCGCATCGTAAACAGTAATATCGTTTTTTAAAGCAAGACCATTAGCCATTCTCAGTAAACTCAATTTAGGGGTGATAAAACTTATTCCTAAATCAAAAAGCCCTTCCAGTGCTTCACCTATCTCCAATTCGTTAATGTCTTCTTGATACCTTAATGCATTCGTAAATTCGTAAAGCAATAAATCAGGTTCAATCAGATTCACTTCACCATTGACAAAAAACTCTTTAATCCTGACTGCTCTCTCGGTATCTTTCTCTTTAAGAAACCATTTAAGAACTGTAGATGTATCTAAAACATAATTCATCTTTGTTCACGCCATTTTCTAACTAACCCTACGCTGTTGGAATGTTTAATCTTTTTCGCTAATCTCTCGCGTAAACTATCAATTCGCTGAGAAGCACGAAGGATACGGTCCTTATCACGAAGTTTTTCCCCAACTAAAATATCAAATTTCTTTTCAAGCAATTTTGTTGTTCCCACTGTTCTTGCCTCCTTATGCAAATTTTGATTCTTTACATAGTGGAATTAACTGATTTAGAACATCTTCTAAGGTACCCATTTTTAATATTTCTTGAAAGAAAATATCAACTGCCTCTGCAAAACGTCTTCTCGCCTGTTCAAAAGTGTTCGCACAAGTGGAAAGGTCTAAGGCGGGACTGCAAGCAACAAATTTTTTACCTTCTTTAAAAATAATTACTGGTAATTCTGCTTTAATTATTTTATGTAATTTCATTTAACCCTCCCAAACAAAAATATTTGATACATTCTACTTTCAGTATGATTATACCACGACCCCAAACAAAAATCAAGAGTTATATGCTACTCCAACTTTACACTTTTAACTTTCAACCTTTCACCATTTTTAACCCGACTTCAATTGTATTGGTATGGATTTCAACCGTATCTTCAAGTTTGTAGGCGTAACCACCAGCAAGGACAACTACGACTGGTATTTTTCGTTTTTTGCCTTCAGAAAAAACAAATTCGTCTCTCTTTTTTAACCCTTCTTTAGTCAAAGAAAGTCCACCTAATTGGTCATCCTGATAAGAATCAGCACCAGCAACATAAACAATCAACTCAGGTTTGAAATCATCTAAAATTCGGGGAATATTTTCTTCTAAATGTTTAAGATAGGTTTTATCACTACAACCATCTTCTACGCCAATATCTAAATTGCTCGGTGGTTTAACTGCCGGGTAATTGTTCTCCTGATGAATAGAGAAAGTAAAAACTCGTGGTTCATTCTTGAAAATATAGGCAGTGCCGTTACCTTGATGTAAATCACAGTCAATGGTCATCGCTTTGTTAATCTTCTTTTCTTTAAGCAATTTATGGATACCAACCGCAATATCGTTGAATACACAGAAACCTTCACCGTGGTTCGGAAAAGCATGATGAAATCCGCCACCAATATGAGTCCCTAAACCCGAATTTAATGCTTCAAAACAAGCAAGGATTGTCCCTTGGACACAAATTAAAGATGCGTCTCTTAATTCCGGTGAATAGGGAAGTTCTAACTGATAAATTTCCTGGAGAGTTAGTTTACCAGTTTTTATTTTTTCTAAATATTCCTTCGTATGCACTAAAAGGATATCTTCATCCCGAGCAAAACCCGGGTCAATGAAGTCATTTTCTTTCGCTAATTTTTTTTCTATTAATTTCTTCTTAATCCCGGGATACTTCAAAGTCGGAAAAACATGCCCACCTAAATTAACTGCATATTTCTCTGAATAGAAAAATTTATGTAACTTCATCTAAATTTAGTTACATTGATTACAGTGATTTTTAAGACCGATTTCAACGATATTCATCCTTCGTAGTACTGCGGAGAATGGATTTCATTCACTAAATTATCACTGTAATCGGTTTTTAACATCGCCGTAATCGTCCGAATATTTTTGTGGAATTACTTAATTATCTTTTTTGTAGAATTCTAATTCCCAGAAATCTTTGTGTTCATCGTATTTGAGAATGTAAATATTCCTATCATCGGCTTTTACTTTAAAATAAATGTAATCCGGTCCATACCAGCGGTCAAGAATTTCTTCCACCTGTAATTCTTTCTCGCCAAGACAAAAACTTACCGGTCTTTCATTCACCTTGTAACCCGAATAACAGTTAACTTTTAACATTTTGAGATTGTCTAAAAGAATTTAACAATCTTTGATTACGGTGATAAAATACCGATTACGGTGATAGAATTCTTAAAAAATCGCTGTAATCGTTTTTCAAAATCTCTGTAATCATACTTTTTGGAGGAGTTTAACTAAAAGTGCTTTTTGTAGATGGAGACGGTTTTCCGCTTGGTCAAAAACAATTGAGTTTGGTCCGTCAATAACTTCGTCAGTAATTTCTTCACCACGATGTGCGGGTAAACAGTGCATAACTTTACAATTTGGTTTTGCCTTTTTCAGGAGTTCATTATTTAACTGGTAAGGTTGAAATATTTTTTTTCGTTCTTCATGGTCAACTTTCTTTTCATCACTCATTGATACCCAAACATCGGTATAGAGAATATCAGCATTTTTAACTGCTTCCTGAGGATTATGAGAAATAGTTATTTCTGCACCAGTTTTTTGAGCAATTTTTTTACCTTGCTCACAAATCTTACCGTCTGGTTCATAACCAGGCGGTGTACAAATTACCAAATGCATACCTAAAATTGCTGCGCCAAGAATCCAAGAATTTGCTACATTGTTCCCTTCACCTAAAAATACTACCTTCAATTTTGGTAATTGGTAATTGGCCCGTCCTCCGCAGTCCCTCCCGCTTTGCTTCGCAAAGCGAAGCAGGGGGGACGGAGGATGGATAATTGGTAATTGATATACTTCCAAGATAGTATAGAGGTCACTTAAAACCTGGCAGGGATGTTCTAAATTGGTTAATCCGTTAATTACCGGAATTGTGGTATGTTTGGCAAATTCAAGAACATCCTGATGCTTAGTAGTGCGAATCATCACTCCGTCAACATAACGCGAAAATACTCTTGCGGTATCAGCGAGACTTTCCCCACGATGCAATTGTAATTCATCAACATTAAAAATTAAAGGTTGTCCGCCTAACTGATACGTACCTACTCCGAAAGAAACACTTGTTCGTGTTGACGGTTTTTGAAAAATCATTGCCAAGGTTTTCCCTGTAAGTGGGGTATACTTTTCACCCTTCTTCTGTTTTTCTTTTAATTCTTTAGTTAATTGGAAGAGTGATAAGATTTCTTTTCGTTCTAAATCCGCCAAAGAAATCAAATTTTTTTTCATTATTTTCACTTCTACGCTTTTCCTGTTTCCTCGTCAGATGAAGTTTCTAAATACTGCTGATAAGCAGATGATTTCTGAAATTCGGCAAATTTTTCTCTTTCCCAGGAATGTTCCTGATAAACTTTCTCAGAGACAAAAATTGGTGCATCAACCCGTAGAGCTAAAGCGAGTGCATCAGATGGACGCGAATCAAGCGTAATTTTTTCACTGTCAATACTTAAATGTATTTCGGCATAAAAAGTATTTTCGGAGACATTACTAATCAGGACAAAATCTATTTTTCCTTTAAGTTCTTCAACTAAATTTTTCATCAAATCATAAGTTAACGGTCGCGGAAAATACATATTTTTCAGTTTAAAAAGGATTGCCTGTGCTTCAAAAATACCCACCCAAATAGGAACAATTCTTTTCTTTTCTAAATCTTCTAAGATAACAATACCCATTTGACTTGCCGGGTCAAAATTCACATTTTCTACTTTTACTGGAATCATTTCTTAAAAAACCTCCTTTTCAAAATAACGAAAGTTGTTCGGATTTAGTTTCACCTTTTTTACTGGTTAAAATTTTTATTTCTCCGTATACACCATCGTATCCAGGAACAACTTCCACATTACCTCTTCTTACTTCAATAATTCCTTGGGCAACCACAGGGAGAGTAACTTTTAATAAATCGTCAACTTCCGCATCAATTAAAACCGTAAATTCACTTCCAAAATGACTAACTAATTTTTCGTATTCTTTCAATACGGTCTGACTTTCTCTTCCTAAACCAAGCACCGAGCCAATTATTTCGTCTAAAGGAATTAAATTCTTAAAAGGAATAGAATTTGCCGGGACATATTCTTCAGCACGGTCAGCAAGTTCTTCTACTCGATGAAGTACACCAATGGTCAATTTCCGTTTGCATACCGGACAGATATTCTTATTTTTGGTTGCTTCTTTAGGGGTAAACCGGACATTACAGTTCCGATGTCCATCAAAATGGTATTTTCCTTCCTCAGGGAAAAATTCTACAGTAAACAAAAAATTTGTTTTATCTTTAGTTTTGATAATCTGGGTAATCTCCTTATATAAATCTGCGTAATCTGCGATTTCAAAAACATTAAGTTCCCGTCCTAAACGCTGAGTTGAATGGGCATCAGAATTAGATACCAAAGTATATCTATCTAAATTAGAAAAACGCCAGTTCATTGCCGGGTCACTGGATAAACCCGTCTCTAAAGCATATATATTTTCTGTTTCATTTTCAAAACATTCTTCTACTGAGTCAAAACCAGAATTTGCACCGAAAAGAGAAAAATGTGGTGTCCAGATATGGGCTGGAATAATCAAACAATCAGGATTTATGTCCAGGACAATTTTTGCTAAATTTCTTGCTTCCAAGTTAAGGATTGGACGACCATCACTGTAAAGGTCACCATATTGACTCAAAGCAAGGTTAATTTTTTCCATACTGGTAAAATCCGGGACAAGAACGATATTATGTATTTTTTTTGCTTCACCGTTTTTGTAAAATATATTACAAACCTCGCCGGTAAGAAAAAAATATACTCCTTGATAAAGATATACTCCTTTGCCAATAGGTTCAAGTGAATTTTTCAGTATTCCTGCCCAGAGTGGATGAGTAAAATCACCAGAACCGAGAAGGTGTATCCCTTTCTTTTTGGCTACTTTTGCCATATTTTCTAAATCCATATCTTTACTTGTTCCCCGGCTATATTTGGTATGCAAATGTAAATCAGCAAAAATTTTCATCTTTTTATATAAAAAATACCTGCATTTTATTGATTGCAAAATGTCATTGCGAGCTGAGAGCATAGCAATCTCAAAATGAGATTCCTCGTTTCACTCGGAATGACACTTTGTGTCATCGGTGTAATCTGGATTTTAATCAGTGTAATCATAATTTTAAGTTAAGTCGTTTTAAAGTTTCCACCTTTATCTTCCCGGTCTTTCTATCCCAACCACGAAATTGGTAATAATAATTAAGCAAAGGCTCAAGTTGAGCGATTCGTTTTTTGCCTTTCTTGGTAAACAATGCTTCTTTAAGGAAACGATTTGGTAGAGTATCGTCTTTTACCGTTAACCCTTCACGCAGATTAAAAGCACGTTTGAGATTAACAATCCGTTCACCAATTTTCATTAATTCTTTCGGACGAGAAAAAATTTCTTCACCTGTGACTACTAGCAAAACTTGGGCAAAATCTTTCACGGTAAAAATTTGTGGATTACCACAAGTATACCAACAGACAATTAACGCATCTCTCAGAGCATAGAAATCTTCATTTATTTTTACCTGATAAGCAACATCCTTTAATTTATTTTTCAAATTTGAGGTAATTACCTCTTTTGTCGTCATTAAAGAACGTAGATGGTCAGCACCACGGGCACTAACTGCCTGGGTTAGTCCTGCACTTGGATTTACACGTGCATCCTGGGCAGGTATTTCCTGTCCTTTAATATGAAGCGCATATTTTTCACTTCCTCGTCCAAGTTTTTTACTGGCTCTTTTCACACCCTCGGAAAGTAAATCACCGATACCTTCGCGTTTCACTGTCTTTTCAATTAAACTTAAAATTGCTTCTTTATTCCCCCAGGATAAATTGAGTCCATCAACCTCAATTTTAGAAACTAACCCATTCTGATAACATTCAATCAGGAAAGCAATCGCTGAACCGAGAGAAACTTGGTCAATACCGTATTTATTACAAAGGTCACAGGCGTGAAGGATAAAACTAAAATCAGCAATACCAAGATTGGGACCAAAAAAAACTGTCCCGTGGTATTCTGGCCCTTCTACAGTCATTATCGGTAAACCTGAACTTGGTTTAGTTTTATATATTTTTTTGCAGGCAATTGGACAAGCAAAACAAGTGCGTGAACTAATCTCCCAATTTTTGTTTATGTATTCGGTGCTTAGTTTATCCGCATCTTCAAATTTAGCCGCAGTATGATGTCGGGTTGGTAATTCACCTAACGCCTGTTTATAATCAAGAAGAAGGTTCGTTCCGTATTTATGCAATTGTTTTGCTTGCGGATTAGTTAATACTTTTCTTTGTGCTTGTTTAATTAATTTAGAAAAAAGAGATGGCTGAGCAATTTTAACTTTTCTATTTCCACTGAGGTGATTACCTCTTACGACAATTGCTTTAAGATTTTTTGCACCCCAGACCGCACCAAGCCCAGAACGACCGAATGCACCATGTAAACCGGTCAGGTGATTTCCTCTCGGGAGGTGATGACCTCCGATTACACTCGCATAACGAACCCGATTTTCCCCGGCTTGCCCAATTACTAAAGTTTGTGCTTGGGGATATCGCTGAAGGAGAAATTTATTTACTTGGTAGGTATCTTTACTCCAAAGATTTTCTGCCGACTCTATCCTTACATCACTGTCACTGATTCTTAAATATACTGGTTTCTTCGCCTTCCCTTCAATAAGTAAAAAATCGTAACCAGCAAATTTCAATTCCGGACCAAAAAAACCGCCGGCGTTACCTTCACCCCAGAAATTTGTTAACGGCGATTTTGTCGCCATATGTATCCTTCCCGAAGCGGGCCAATTGGTACTGGTTAATGGACCGGTAGTAATAATAATTTTATTTTCCGGACTGAAAGGGTCAATTTGCGCTTTTAACTCATCATAAAGTACTTTTATCGCAAAACCGTCACCACCAAGAAAATTATGGATAAGTTCTTCGGGAGTATCCTCTTTGCTAATTTTCTCTGTTTCTAAATTAACCCTTAAAAATTTACCGGTATAACCAAACATTTCTTTTGTGAGCCACCGGCAATTGGTGGAAAAATATGTAGAATATCACCTGTTTTTAATTTTTTTGTTTTAAAACTTTTTTTATTGATAATTTCCTCATTAAGCACGAAAATATAACTTTGCCCAAGAACAAATTTCTGACCGAATTCTTTTTTTAATTTCTTAATCGTTTCGGCAATTGTCTCTGCTTCTATTTCTATCGTATTTTTCCCGGTTTTCTCTCTCAAGAGAGTATACATTTTTACGGTGATTTTTGCCATAGGATTTACCCCGTAGACCCCGTAAAGATTTTCATCTACGGGATTTTACGGGGTCTACCTCAAATTAATTAGACAATGAGAATATTTTTCAATCTCAAAAACAAAACCGTCTACACGATGCACAAAATAGTGATAAAAAACTATAGTTGGTATAGCAATAATTAAACCTGTTGCGGTAGTAATCAATGCTTCCGCAATCCCCGCACCAACTATTGCTGGTGAAGAGATTCCTGTCTCAGCAATGGTTTGGAAGGCACGAATCATACCGGTCACTGTTCCGGTAAAACCAAGCAATGTAGAAACCGAAGCAATCGTCGCTAAAATGGGTAAATATTTTTCTAAATGGGCTACTTCTAATAAAGCGGTTGACTCCATCGTTTCTTCAACAGTTTCTTTACTTTCGGCAAAACGCTCCAGCCCGGATAGTAAAACATGTGCTAAAGGTGCAGAATAGTTCTGACAGATTTCCTTTATCGCGAACCAATCATGCTGGTTTAAAGCATTTTCAATTTTGGGAATAATAATTTTATTTTTCTGTTTAATTTTAAAATAATAAATTAACCGTTCAGTAAGAATGGTTAAAGAAAGTATTGAACAGAGTAATAATGGATACATCATTATTCCACCTTTAAGAAAATAGTTCCACATAATTTCTTCTCCTTTCAGGAATGATTACAGCGATTACAAATGGCGATTACAGTGATTTTTTCTGGTTTTATTCTCATTTCTTCCCTGCTATAAACTATCAACTAATAACTATTAACTGATTTTAGGGTGACCAGGACGGTGTACGGCATTCACCGGGTAAATCTACCAACCTTTGCTGGCTTGAACCATCAATACGCATCCGATAAAGTTCATATTTTCCATTACGATTAGAGATAAAAACTATCCAGCGCCCGTCAGGTGAAAAAGTAGGATTTTCATTGGAACCAAAAAAAGTAAGTTGGGTTTCTTTTTTATTTTTAAGATTGAAAACATAAATCTGAAAATTATCATTTTCTCTTTTTGCATAAGCAATCAAATCGCCCCGTGGTGACCAAACCGGTGAATCACAATAACCCCTCTCGGTTATCCGACGTAAATTAAGTCCCTCCCAGTCCATAATATAAACTTGTGGATTACCAAGACGGTCGGAAACAAAAACAATTTCTTTACCATTAGGTGAAAAATAAGGAGCAATATCTATATTTTTTAAATAAGTTAAACGGCGTAAAACTCTATCCTCCAAATCAAGAAGATATATTTCTGGATTACCATCTTTAGTCAAGGTTACTAAGAGATACTTACCATCAGGAGAAAAAGAACCGGCTAAATTTAAACCCTGATACCGAAGTAAAAATTTCTTTTTCCCTTCATTAAAATGTAACTGATAAAGGTCAGGATTGCCATTACGGTAGGAAGTATAAACAATACCTTTACCCGTAGGATCCCAACGCGGAAGAAGAACTAAAGATTTCTCTTCAGTTAATTTTTGCAAATTTTCTCCATCATAATCAATAAGATATATTTCCTTATCTCCAGTAGCATCGTTGACAAAAACAATCTTTGATTGAGCAATACCCTCTTCACCGGTGAAACGGAAGATAATATCGTCAGAAAAACGATGAGCAAAAGTGCGCCAATATTCCTTTTTTGTTTCATAAATTTTCACAAAGATTTCTTCTTCGGTTTCCAAATCAATAAGTTTACCTTTAAGAATCAAATTTTCTTCTTTTATTTCCACCTCGCCAGTAACTAACGCTTGCGCACCAATATTTTTCCACTTTCGATAGTCTAAAGTGAAATCTTCCCCTTCAATCAGGTTGAAAAAGCGGGTCAAAAGTAAATCATTACGAACTACTTGTCTTATTCTTTGAGCAAAATTTTCCTCTTCCGGCTTTTGGGCCAAAAAATTGCCTATTCCCAAATCTACCCTTCCTCCAGGGGCTTGAAGTTGTAAATACACTTCAATACTCTCCAGAGGAGAAATTGAAAAAACTATAAACTGAGCAGTAAAAAGGAGAGCTAAAAAAAATTTAGAGGTGATTACCTCATTGCAAACTGAATTCAAAATAGATACCTAAGTATTCTTCAGGAAAACCAGCCGGCAACGGTGGGAAGGGTGCCGAAATTTCAATTGCCCGTAGTGCTGCTAAATCAAAAGAGTCATCTTTTGAACTTTCTTTAGTTCTTATCTGGCTAATTGAACCATCGTGTAAGATACGGAAATAGATAACTGTTTTTTTCTTGGTTTCGGTGACTGGCCAAGACCAGTTTTTACCCACCTTCTCACGAATTAGGTACAGATAATAAGTATAAGGAAACTTTGCCGCTTCAATTGAGACACCGCTCATCGGTATCCCAGCGGGAGGAGATACCATCTTTTTTTCTTCCAGAAATTCTTCTCTTTTTGCTAGTTCACTTTTCTTTATTGCTTTTTTTTCCTTTTTTGGCAAAAGAATTTCTTCAATTTTTTTTTTCTCTTCGCCAATTTTTCTAATTTCCACCGGTAAAGAGGTAGGCAAAGGAATACGAATCAATTCTACAGGTATAGGTACACTAACAACTTTTTTAAATGTTGCTTCTGAAGTAAGATAAAAAAGAAGGAAATGAAAGAAGAGAGAAAAAAGGAAAGAATAACCAAAACTTTTTTCCATCTCATGGTGAACCTTGAGCAGAAAACCATTGTTTTAACTTTTCACGAGCAAACACTGCTTCTAACGAATCCGGTGCAGTAGAAATTATCCATTCTAATGTTTTCTTTATCTCCTCATCGCGTTTTAGTTCTTTAAGAGCAATGGTCTTCTTTAATTCTGCCATTAACACTTTATCACTCTTTGGATAGCGAAGCGAAACTTTACTATATTCAAGTACCGCTTTTTCCCAGTCCTTTTTGGCTAAATAACATTCGCCAAGAAAATATTGTGCGCTTGCGCCAAGTTCGGTCTCTGGATATTTCTTTAAATAATTATCAAAACCAAGAATCGCTAAATCATATTTCCCACGTGTATAATCGTTATAGGCTAATTGGTAAAGTTCACTTGGTTTCGGTTCTATCCCTTCAGGAGCTGTTAACTCTAAACGCACAGCTAAAGTTTTCCATTTTTGATTAACTCCCGTCTCCAGGTCATCTATCCTTTGCGAAATTAAGGTAAGACGTTCACGGTTTGCTTCCACTTTTTCTCTCAAAATACTTAAACTTAAGTTTAGTTCTTTAAATTCCTGAAAAAGGGCAGCCTGCTGTTTAAATATTTCCTCCTGTTTTTCTTTTATTTGGTTGAACTCAGCCGTTTGGAATTGACGAATTTTTGAAAAGTCATGTCGGGTGGCAAACATCGGTATACTGCACCCAGTTAGACCAGTAACCACTAACCAGTAACCAGTAACCAGTAACAATATTTTCTTCACTTTGCTACTTTTTCTCAACTAATGCTTTCGTCTCGGCACGACGGTTAAAGGCACCTTGTGGTGAATCCGGTGGACAAACATTACGATAAACTGGTCTTTCTTCACCGTAAGTAACAGTCGCAATTCTTTTCGAATCCAACCCTAATTGAATATAATAATCCCTTACCGCTTTCGCCCGCTTATCACCAAGTCCCAAATTATATTCCACAGTACCACATTCACAGCAGTGCCCTTCAATTAAAATTTTTAGGTCCGGATTCTTCTTCAGGAAATCAGTATTATTTTGTAAAGTTGTCTGTGTTTCCGGACGTAAATTGTACTTGTCAAAGTCAAAGTAAACCGTTTTTAATTCAGGAATAGTGGCAAATTCTTTCTCGCGTATTACTGGTTCAACTACTTTCACCTCTTCAGGAATCTTTTCTACTACAGGAGGTTTAACCTCCTCCGGTGGTGTAACTAACGGTTTTTTTGGACAACCAGAAAAAGTAATCAAGAACAAAAAACAAAAAATAAAAACTAAAAAGTTTTTCATTTTTTCACCCCCTTTTCTCTTTTTGGTTATACATAATTTTTGTTTAAAAAAACAAATTTGTCAAGTTTTGATTCTAAAAGTTCATCTTGGATAGTAAACAGCGGTATATTGCACCCAGTTAGAATGGTTCAATCCATTCACTATGGTGAATAACACCGAACCACAGTAACCAGTAACAATATTTTCTTCACTTTGCTACTTTTTCTCAACTAATGCTTTCACCTCGGCACGACGGTTAAAGGCACCTTGTGATGAATCCGGTGGACAAACATTACGATAAACTGGTCTTTCTTCACCGTAAGTAATCGTCGCAATTCTCTGTGGAGTTATCCCTAATTGAATATAATAATCCCTTACCGCTTTCGCCCGCTTATCACCAAGTCCCAAATTATATTCCACAGTACCACATTCACAGCAGTGCCCTTCAATTAAAATTTTTAGGTCCGGATTCTTCTTCAGGAAATCAGTATTATTTTGTAAAGTTGTCTGTGCTTCCGGACGTAAATCGTACTTATCAAAATCAAAATATACTGTTTTCAATTCGGGAATAGTGGCGAATTCTTTCTCGCGTATCTCCGGTTCAACTACTTTTACCTCTTCAGGAATCTTTTCCACTACAGGAGGTTTAACCTCCTCCGGTGGTGTAACTTCCGGTGGTAGAACTAACGGTTTTTTTGGACAACCTGAAAAAGTAATCAAGAACAAAAAACAAAAAATAAAAACTAAAAAGTTTTTCATTTTTTCACCCCCTTTTCTCTTTTTGATTATATATATTTTTGTTTAAAAAAACAAATTTGTCAAGTTTTACTAAGTTAAAATTCAGCAGTTCAACTTAAAATTTTATTAAGGAATTGTCCAGTATAGGAAAAAGGATTGTGTCTGATTTCTTCCGGTTTACCACTGGCGATTACTTCTCCACCTTTTTCTCCTCCTTCCGGACCTAAATCAATTATCCAGTCAGAGGTTTTGATTACTTCCAAATTATGTTCAATGACAATGACGGTATTTCCAAGGGCAACTAAACGTTGCAAAACATTCAATAATTTTTCGATATCCGCAAAATGTAATCCGGTAGTCGGCTCGTCAAGAATATAGACCGTTCTTCCGGTAGCCCGTTTACAAAGTTCACTGGCTAATTTTACTCTTTGTGCTTCACCACCAGATAAAGTCGTCGCTGATTGTCCAAGTTTTATATACCCCAGACCAACATCATAGAGTGTTTGCAAAACACGTTTTATTTGTGGAATATTAGCGAAAAAGTCCAGCGCTTCTTCAACTGGCATTTCTAATACATCTGAGATGTTTTTTCCTTTATAACACACCTGTAAAGTTTCTTCGTTAAACCTTCTTCCCTGGCAAACATCACATTTGATATAAACCGGGGGTAAAAATTGCATTTCAATTTTGATTGTACCATCACCCTGACAAGATTCACATCTACCACCGGAAACATTAAAAGAAAATCTACCTGGTTGATACCCACGTCTTTTTGCTTCGGGTAATTGGGCAAAAAGTTGCCGGATTGGTGTAAACGCACCAGTATAAGTTGCAGGGTTAGAACGTGGTGTCCTACCAATTGGACTTTGGTCAACAAGAATTATTTTATCAATATATTCTATCCCACGAATTGCTTTATATTTTCCAGGCAATTCTTTTGCTTTATAAAGTTTTTGGGCTAACGCTTTATAAAGAATTTCGTAAATCAGTGTACTTTTCCCGGAACCGGAAACACCGGTTATACAGACAAATAAACCTAAAGGTATTTTTACATCAATATTTTTCAAATTAAACTGTTGTGCCCCAAGAATTTCTAAATATTTGCCTTTTGGCTCCCATCTTTTTTCCGGTAAAGGTATTTTCAATTTTTTCTTTAGATATCGTCCGGTTAAAGAATTTTCGGTTTTCAGGATTTCTCCCAACGGTCCACTGGCAACTACCCTACCACCGTGTATCCCTGCACCGGGACCTAAATCAATTATCCAATCCGCAGCACGAATTGTCGCTTCATCGTGTTCAACTACAATTACCGTATTCCCAAGGTCACGCAATTTGAGTAGAGTATTCAGTAATCTTTGATTGTCGCGTTGATGCAATCCAATCGTCGGCTCATCAAGAATATAAAGAACACCAACCAATCCCGAACCAATCTGTGTAGCCAGGTGGATTCTTTCCGCTTCACCACCAGCTAAAGTAGAACTTTCCCGGTCAATGGTTAAATAATCTAAGCCAACATTGATTAAGAAGTTAAGGCGGGAAATGATTTCTTTAAGAATTTGTTTAGCAATAATTTTTTCTTTCTCATTCAGTTCCAAATTCTGAAAAAAATTTAGTGTTTCATTTATACTCATTTTTGCAATATCTACAATTGTTTTCCCAGCAATTTTAATTGCTAATGCCTCTTTTTTCAACCGTCCCCCCCGACAGAGCGGACAGGTACGCGTGCGCATATATTTATTGTATATTTCTTCTTTGACAAAATCGGATTCGGTTTCGCGGTAGCGTCGTTCAAGATTACTAATTACCCCTTCAAAATTACCATTTCCATAAAAAATTAGTTTTTGAATTTCTTTATCTAATTTTTTAAATGGTACATCAAGAGAAAAATTGTAATCCCGGGCAAGTTCAGATAAAAGGTCACTGTAATAACTTGTCCAGGAATATTTCCAGCGATGTCGTCTGGTAGTAATTGGATTTGCCCAAGGAGCAATTACTCCTTCATTGATAGATAAATTTTTATTCGGCACAACTAAGTCCGCATCAACTTCAAGTTTTGCACCTAAACCATCGCATTCCAGACAAGCACCATAAGGTGAATTAAAAGAAAACATCCGGGGAGAAATTTCCGGTAAACTTATTCCACAGTCTACACAAGCATGATACTCACTAAAAAGTAGTGATTGGGTAATTAAGCGATTAAGTGATGAAGTAGACTCTTTATATTCACTTCTTGCTCCTCGCTCTTCATTCTTTGCTCTTTGCTCTTCGCTCACTATCTCTACCAGTCCTTGTCCCATCTTTAAAGCAGTTTCTATTGAGTCGGCTAACCGTTCATGAATTCCGGCACCGATGGTTAAACGGTCAACTGCTAAACTAATCTCATGCTTCTTAAACTTATTTAACCGGATTTCTTCCTCTAAACCATAAACTTTACCATCAACTTTTACCCGTGCAAACCCTTCCTTGCGTAGACGCTCAAAAAGTTCACGGTATTCACCTTTTCTTCCCCGGACTAAAGGAGACAAAATTTGTATTTTTGTTCCTTCCGGGAGTTTCATCACTTCCTCAATAATTTGTTGTGCGGATTGTGGTTTGATTTCTCTTCCACAATTTGGACAATGAGGTAGACCAATCCGGGCAAAAAGTAATCTCAAATAATCATAAATTTCGGTAACTGTACCTACAGTTGAACGCGGATTATGTGAAGGTGTGTGCTGTTCAATGGCAACCGCTGGGGAAAGTCCTTCAATTAAGTCAACATCGGGTTTTTCCATCAATTCTAAAAACTGTCTTGCATAAGCAGATAAACTTTCAACATATCTTCGCTGCCCTTCAGCATAAATTGTATCAAAAGCAAGACTTGACTTACCTGAGCCAGAAAGTCCAGTAATCACGACTAATTTATTTCGCGGAATTTCTAAATTTATATTTTTTAAATTATGTTCTCTTGCTCCACGAATGATTATCTTTTCCATATTTTTGGGATTACAAGCGATTTTTTTTACGGCGATTACAGAAATAAAAAAGAAACAATCACTGAAACCGGGTATTTAATCTCCGTAATCATACCTTCACAAAGTAAGAGAATAGAATTTAAGTTGCTTCAATACATATTCACGGATTTCTTGCGGTTTGGTTAAAGGACGGAGTAATCTACCGTCAGTTATTATTGGCTTGAGTAAATTTTCATATTCACTATTGCAATTACATATCTTTTTCGGTTTGCTCCCTTCCGGAATCATTGAATGAACAAAACAGTTAGGACAACGATAAATACCCTTAGACCCAGACATTTTACCCCGTTTAGCGATTGGTTCACCGTTAATTTCTACAATATCCATTGCAAAGTCCATTACCGGAGCATTACTGATTGCTGTTCCGATACCGTAACCGTCAACTAATGGATTTAATTCAGCAATTTTCTTTTCATCAATTCCTCCAGAAACAAAAAGTTTAACTTCTTTAAATCCACGTAGGTCAAGTTCCCAGCGCACTTCTTTAAGTAATTGCAAAAAATTACCTCTTCTTGATGTTGGGGTATCAAACCGTACCGCATAAAGTTTCCTTCCTAACGCTTTCGCTACATTTAATGCTTCAAATTTTTCATCCTGAAATGTATCAATAAGAGCAATCCGTTTAATCTTCGGCTCAATTATTTCATCAAACGCTTCCAGTGCTTTTACCGTATCACCCAAAAGAAGAATTAAAGAATGAGGCATCGTCCCGCTTGGTTCAATTCCTAAAAGTTCAGCTGCTTTAATTGTCGCCACACCATCACATCCACCGATATATGCATTCCGTTCAATCATCGGTGCTAAACTTGGATGCATCCGTCGGGCACCAAAACTTAAAACTAATTTTTCACCAGCTAATTTCTTACATCTTGCTGCTTTAGTCACAACACCTGATGCTTGACAGAGAAAACCCAGGATTGCTGTCTCATAGACACCAAATTCAAGATAATCACCTTCAATCTCTAAAACTGGTTCTTCCAGAGCAAAAATTGTCCCTTCATCCATCGCTCGCACTTTTACTTTTAAATTTTTTAATAATTCAACTGCTTCCTCAATTCCCGCTAAAACACCCCATTTCTCCGGGTAAGGGAAAGATTTCACCATAAATTCGGCACGAACAATCTTATGTATTTTTTTTGCTTGAAGAATTTTTCTTGTTCGTTCAAAATATACATCCGTAACCTTACCTTCTTTTATCTCTTTCTCATCAGCATAATGAAACATCTTTCCTCCTTTTCTAAAAAATTATAGCAAAATTGAATAAAAAGTCAAACAAAAAACCCCGATTTTATTCGGGGTTCAAATTTATTCCATAAATGAAATTTAAAAAATATCACTAAACAATTTTTGCTCTGAGGACTTTCTCCATTTGCTGGAGGGCAAAATTATGTTCTTCTTCAGTTAAAGAAGTTACACAATCTTTAACTATGGTTACTTCATAACCACGCAGGACTGCATCCGAGACCGTATAAAGAACACAAATATTCGTAAGAATACCACTGACAATTAGTTTTTTTACCTTTAACCTTTTAAGTTGATATTCTAATTTTGTCTTAAAAAAACCGGAATAAGTAGTTTTGGTTACTAAGTAATCGTCCTTTTCGGGTTTCAGTTCTTCCACTACTTCTGCACCTTTTGTCCCTTTCACACAATGCACTGGCCAGATTTTAAATTCCGGGTCATTTTTTTTGTGTGCATCACAGATGTAGACAATTGGAATTTTTTCTTTTCTCATTTGCGCAATTTTTTCTTTCAAATTTGGGATAATTTCTCTTGCTTTTGGTACTTCTAAAGAAGCACCGGGTAAAATGAAATCATTCAACATATCAATCACAAAAAACGCTTGTTTTACCATTCCTTCATTCTCCTTATTTTCCCCTCTCCACTTTGAGGTAGAGGGTCAGGGTGAGGGGGTTCATCTATGTACCTATTATATACCTATTCTCACTGAATCAGTAACTTGTTTCAAAGTAGCAATTGCGGAAAGAATAGCCAATTGACTCGTTTTCGGATTAACCGGTGAAGGTAAATTTTCTGCCCGCGTAGTAATTCTACCAAAATTGCCTTGAATAACCATTTCGTGCACATTTCTTTTCAATTTCGGGTCAGCAAAAATTTTCACTTTTGTATTTTTCGCACCAATACCAGCTAAAGAAAGTATACCCGCAACATTGATATTTGCCGGAAAACCTTTAATCGCTTGAAGAGCATTTCCTTCAAAGACACATATTTTTCTTTTTAACTTAGATAAATCAATTTTCTTTGAGGTGATTACCTCATTTACCAGATAAGGTGCACCTTTCAGTCCAGCTGGAGGTTTAGAAGTAATCAAAGTAACTGAATAAATTTTACCCATTTTCCCGGCTTTCAAGGCATCAATACCTGCAACTGCTCCGGAAGGTAAATATAAATTTATACACTTTTTGCGTGCTTTATCTAAAATTTCTGGATGTTGAAGCAGTCCGCCGATACTCATTATCAACAAACTTTTTTTCGCAGGGAAAACTTTATCACTTATTTTCTGCACTACATTAGGATGTGCTGATTCAATTACAAAATCAGCCATCTTTACCAAATTATCTAAATTAACAATTTTTGGTTTTGATTTCAGTTGGGAAACTAAATTTTTTGCCTTCTTTTTATCTAAATCACAAATGGCAACTAATTCCCCGGGAATAATTCCACGGTCAATCGCTTTTGCAATTTCGCTACCGATTGCACCACAACCAATTATCCCAAAATGTATAATTTTCATTTCAAATCAAGCATCCTTTTTACTGCCCGATAGGCAGGTTTTCTTATCTCCTCCGGAACAGTAATCTGGTATTTCATTTCTTTTAAACTATCGCGTATTTTTTCTAAAGTAATCTTTTTCATATTTGGGCAGACCATTTTTGTAGAAGCAACAAAAAATCTTTTCTCCGGATTTTCTTTCCGTAGACGCCAGAGCATACCACTTTCGGTGCCGATAATTATTTCTTTTACTGCGGACTCCCGTGCATATTTAAACATACCACTGGTAGAACAAACATAATCCGCTAAAGCCAAAACCTCAGGGACACACTCGGGATGAGCAACAAATACTGCTCTTGGATGTTCGTTCATCGCGGCAACAACCTCTTCCCGGGTTAAACGTGCATGAATTGGACAGAAACCTTTCCAGAGAATAATTTCTTTATCGGTAAATGAAGAAACATAATGTCCTAAATTCTTATCCGGAGCAAAAATGATTTGTCTTTCTGGTAGAGAATTAACTACTTTTACGGCATTGGAAGAAGTGCAACAAATATCCGCTTCGGCTTTCACTTCGGCGGAAGAATTAACATAACAGACCACTGCTGCCTGTGGATATTCTTTTTTCATTTCCCGCAATTTTTCTCCACTAATCATTTCGGCTAAAGGACAACCTGCCTCAAGGTCGGGTAACAAAACTATTTTATCCGGATTAAGGATTGCGGCATTCTCGGCCATAAAATGGACACCGGCAAAAATAATTACCTCGGCATCAGTTTTTGTTGCGGCACGGGAAAGTTCTAAAGAATCACCGGTAATATCAGCAATCTGTTGCACTTCATCAATCTGGTAATTATGTGCCAAGATTACCGCCTTCTTTTCTTTTTTCAATCCCAAAATTTCTTCAAAAATTTCTTGATTCATTGAATCCTCAAATCAGTAATTTTTCCGATGAACTATTCCAGCATTCTTAAGAATTCAAGAATAGATAGTCCTCTCTCGGTTAATTTGTGGCGTACATTTAATCCCTCTGACCTCTTTATTAACAGTCCAGCAATCGCTAACCGACGAATATGTTCGGAGGCGGTCTTAAAGTTGATATTCAAATTCTCGGAAATTTCAGCCACGGAAAGTTCAGGTTCTTTCTTTAATAATTCTAAAATTTCAATCCGCCGATGGTTAGCAAACCCTTTAACAATTCTTTCCAGTTCACGATAACTTTTATTATCTTTTTGGTTCATAAGGATTATGTGCAAATATTATAGCAGAAAAAAATGATTATTCCAATATTCTTAAGAATATGAGAATAGTTTCTTTCGGGCTAAAAATTAAGTTCTTCCCTTAGAATTCTAATCCGAAGAGGTGCGCTAACTTTTCTCTTTTTTCACATTCCGAAGCAAAGTTTGACCCGCTCAAGAAAAAAACCAAGGAATTCCCGAAGTATTCAAATACCAAATTTTTCAGTTAATTAACTTCTAAGTTCTCTAATAAATGAAAGCGTTTCCTTTTTCCTCAGCAAGAGAAGTCGGGAAACCAAAATTTGCATATCCATTAAACCGCGATGTGGAAGGAAAATTGTATGCCAAAGAACAATTTACCTGCCAAAAAAGGATAGCAAGAATTAAGAAAACTAAATTTTTCTCAACCAGACGCTGAACTCGCTGATTTTTTATTATTATCACCATCTACCTATGCCAAATTTTTTAGTTTATTAACTCCTAAGTTTTCTGATAAATCAAAGCGTCCCCTTTTTCTCGTAAGTTTTCTGATAAATCAAAGCGTCCCCTTTTTCTCGTCCGTCCCAATTTTCCACAAATAACTTATCAAATACTTGACGATATTCCATTTATTCAATTCCCTTTTTGATAATGGCTATTTTTTAACCCAATTGGCTACTTTATTATCCATTACAACAGATTCATTTTTATCTGTCAAGAATTTATTTAACACTCCCGAGCAAAGTTTGAACCGCTCAAAAAAACCAAGGAATTCCCGAAGTGTTCAAATACAAAATTTTTTAGTCTATTAACTTCTAAGTTTCCTAATAAATGAAAATGTCCCTTTTTCTTATGGATTTATTCCGAGTGAAAGCCTATTCTTCGCTTTTTCTCCGTTGGCGGTGGTATTAACAGTTTTTTTATCGCTTCAAAAACAATTTTAAACTGAGTATCGTATTTCTTCTCCATCGCTTCAATTTTTCGTTTCAAACCAACATAGGTCAAAGCCACTCTTCTTAAGTTTACAAAAGCACGCATAATCTGGATATTTGCCAGAATTGCCCTTTCACTATTCAGAACACTGGAAAGCATAGCAACACCTTGTTCAGTGAATGCATAAGGAAAATACCTTCTACCACCCCATCTTGAGGTCACAAATTGTGACCTCAAGTTTGCAAACTCCCCTTTAGTCAGTTGAAACATAAAATCTTCCGGAAAACGATTTATATTCCTTTTCACTGCTTGAACCAAGACTTTCGTTGGCACTTCATAAAGTTCCGCCCGATAGGTCATGGTCTACCGACAAATCACTGTCCAGCATTACTTTTTTACCACGGATTTGAAAAATCTTATTCTCTATTTTTTCAACTGCAATTAATTCAGTCATTCTTCTCCTTTTTTATATTTCGGAGCAAAGTCTGACCCGCTCAAGAAAAAAACCACTGAATTTTAGAAGTGTTCAAATACCAAATTTTTTAGTTTACTAACTTCTAAGTTTTCCGATAAATGAAAGCGTCCCCTTTTTCTTCTTTTTGATTTTCTTTTTTACTTATTAAAAAATCTATATTGATTTTTATTTCCTCATTATTCTCTATAAAAACTTCCATTTCTGCATCTATCAGTATTTTTTCCAATAGATATTTGAGCATTATGAATAAAAATATTTCTCTTTGATAATCTATTCCTGATGCTGTGTAAATTCCATTCATATCCCTTTATCTTGACCCTCTTCAAAAATTGGAGATGGAGGATTAAGAATATATATCAGAACTTTTTAGTCCAGGTATAAATTATCAATCAGCAGGTTTTGCCGAACCAGACGGCTAAAGAATTGCCAGATTCTGTCATCAGCATGTGCTTTTTCCTTCTATTTATATCTTTCTCCGGGGAGGTATTTTTTAACCCCGATTTTACGGACTGGACTGCCGGGTATTGGTGTAACTAACACTTCGGATAAGGGAAACTGTTTACAGCGTTTAATAATGTATTTTTTCTCTTTTGTGGTCAGTGTCTCAAAACTGTCAAGAACCAAGTCGTTTATTTCCGTCTCAACTTTTTTCAGTGACTGGATAACTTTTTCCTTTTCTTCTGCCCAAAAAGTAAGTACTTTTATGCTTTTAATAAGAATATTTTTATCACTCGGGACGAGAAATTGTTCTAAATTAGTTTTGTTTAGTTCTTCTAATCCGTCTAATTCTGCTCGGTAAAGAATATATTGAAGAATTTTTGCTTTCCCGCTGATTTTGGAGAAAGTGCTACCCTGTAAAACACCTTTTTTTACCCCGTTAGAGAACGCTGTGCCTGAAGGCACGACTTCAGTCGCTTGCGGCGACTTTTCTCTAACGGGGTGAACTTCGGCTTCGGAAACAATTAGCGGGTCAATATAGGCGGTAAAATCAGCGTCTTCGGTCTGAGCAAAAGGTATCAGTTTACTGGAAGGTAAATTTGCCAATTTGTTCTTTGCATCAGTGTCCCAATTGACTAAGTCCTTGGCAATTTTATGTGCATTCCGAGACAATGCCTCCAGTCCTTGAGCAACTTTTTTATCTTTATAAACAAGTGCAGGTATTGGAAAAGAATTAATTACACGAGGAACAAAATTTGAAAACCCTTTTTGGATTACTCCATTGCGCAACATCAAAAAAGTATAATATCTAATTGATATGCTATTAATAACAGCAGAAAGAATGTAAGGTGTCAAAATATCGTTCTTTTGCAAAGGAATTATCTTCATTACTGTATCCCTAAACATTGTATTTGTCTCATCAACAACGGCTTGGGTAGTTAAAGAAATTCTTTGAAGTAGCAGTTTTGGTGGAGCAAAAAAGTCCAAATCTTTGGGGTCTCTAATATATTTGGTTCCGTAGTCAATGTATCTTCCTTGCCATTTCATTGACCACGCTTTTATTTCTCTACCATCTACAACCGGGTAAGGATTTTCCAGTATGGTTTTATCTTCTGATATAATTATTTGTTCATCGGCTTGCCCACCCAGAGTTATTCCATATCTTGCCTCAAGTATATTTTGGCAAATATTATTCTCAATCTTAACAGTGTTTAGACCTGTCAATTTTTTCAATATCGGAATATCTTCGGGTAAAACTTCTACTCGCCAGGATTTGTCTGGAGCAAGGTCTATCCACTCCTGTTGAGGAATTTCAAATTCTGGTAGATTATTCTTTTTCAAGTCAGATAATTTGTGCACACCGGGAATAAATTTTATTTTCTGGTCAGCACGTGGTTTTTTCTTCCGAATGAAAAGCAGGATTGGATTAACATTAGCAATAAAGACATCTGCCCATTCTAAAGGAACGATTCGTTCAATGGTAAACTGGTTGAGGAACAACCGTAATTCTTTGGTCGCATCGGCATCACATAAGCCCAAAGAAACAATTACCCCTAATCTGCCGTCATCTTTTAACCAGTCAATTGTCTTTCTTAAGAAATAGGTGAAAATATCCGCATTCCCTTTAGTAACATCACTAAAAGTTTTACGATAAATTGACCGTTTCCCTTCGGGTAATCGTTCATTACGCACATAGGGCGGATTCATTACTATCCAAGAATATGTTTCTAAAGCATCACGCAACTTAACTGCTTTTTCTACTGCTTCGTCTGACGATTCAGTAAACAAATCATCATTTGTGTATTTCCTTGTTCCAGAAAGTGAATCGGTAGCATATACCGGCAAGTGTTTTAAGCGATATTGCGGGTCTTTCTCTCTTACCGCTAAGTAATCATCAAGGACAAGAAAAAGAAGATTCATCTGAGCAATATATACCGCAAAAGGGTTGATATCCAAACCAATCACTGAATCAAGTGCTTTTAGTCGTTCAGCGGGACTGATACCGCTTTTTTCTAACCGGTCAAGTAATTTTGCTCCGGCACGAACTAAAAATGTTCCTGAACCACACGCAGGGTCTAAAAGTAGTCCTTCTTTGGGCCATTTAGTATACTTTAAAATGTAATCAACAACTTCTATGGGAGTGTAAAATTCACCCATTTTCTTTCTTTTTTCTTTGGGAAGGAATTCTTGATAAAGGTCGCCGAGTGTATCCCGGTCAATTTTGGAGAGATTGAAACTATTGAGTAAGAAAAAAATCTTTTCTAAGGTTTCACTAAGTAAGCCATTCTGCCAGGTGTACCATTCAAAAATACCACCTTCAAAAAGTGGTGCATAGACCTCACGACTTGTGTCCGAGTAAGCAACTTTTAGTAAATCCGGATAACTTTTTTCTATTTTTGTAGTAAGCATTTTCCAGGCTTTAAGCCCACCGTTAGAAATTTTAGGTTTAATCAGTTGTTTATCTTCACAAATACGAATGAAAAGGATACGGGAAAGGGCAATATAGGAAACATCGGTGAGGTAGATATTGAGTAATTCTTTTTCTTTATCCCGCACATCACGGGAATAGGGCTGGATTTTACGAAATTCGGGCCAGTAATGCTCAAATATTTCTCTTGGACCGCGATATTTAAAATGAACTTCAAGTTCTTTTTCTCTGAGGGGACGGTCACGGTCATCGTAAGCAGACGAACTCATCGCTGGACGATTCCGTTCAAGGTCTTCCCTTTGTTTTTTTACTTCTTGTGATTTCTCTTGGTATTCTGCGTACCACTCTTCATTCTGTTTCCATGCAGGATACGCAAATTTTAATAGCAAGTCACTACATAATCTTAAAGCGTGAACGAATTTATCAAAATTTTTTGGATGATATTTGTCAATTGGAATAAATGCGGAAGGGAATTCTCCTTCACGAAAAGTTTTCAGATGTTCTTTATCCTGCAATCTCTGGTAATGCAACTGCCAAAATAAAGCATCTTCAGAACAATGTTCATTGAGTAATAAATCGCCACGATGCTCACCGTTAGGAGAAAATAATCTTAATCTTTCCGGAGAAGCAAGAACAAATAGTATTTCACCACCTTGAAGATAACTTTGTGCTTGTTCAACGGTCTTTTTCAGATTCAATTTTTTATCATCTTTTTTTGTTTCAAAAACTAAATAGGAAAAACCAGTTTCGTCAAATATACGAATATCGGTATGACCTCGCTCATTACGGACTAATTTTGTTGGCCATCCTAAACCTCGTTTTATTATCTGCTCAATAAATAAACCGCGCCATTCAATTTCACCCATATCGGGTTTTTGGCTCATTTCTTCCTGATATTTTTTAAACCAATCTTTGGAAACCATTTTTTTCACTCCAGATGTAAGTTATCAATCAGCCGGGTTTTGCCGAACGCAGGTATGCACCGCTCTGGTGCATACCCAAACCGCTAAAGTAATTAAAAAAGAAAATTGTGGCGGACTTAAAATTTTTAACTGTTTTGCTCTCGGGTGGAACATCAAATATTTTCCCTACCTACCTCCAAACCCGCATTGGAATCTCTAAAGAAAATTGTTACCGTGGTTCAATTACAAATAATATACCGGTATAAACTGGATTTTACAATTTTCTATTTTTTTCTCTTCAATAAATCCTTTAGTTAAAATAATTGCTCTACGGGGAGAAAATTTTTTTATGAAACTATATAAACTTTTACCAATCGTAGGATTGGTGGTATATTTTGCTTCTACAGGTATTATTCCTTGTGGCGTTTGCATAACAAAATCAACTTCGGCTTTGCTTTTTGTCCTCCAAAAATTAATTCTCCTCGGGAATTCTTCTCTTCTTTTCAAGGTTGAAAATACAAAGTTTTCAACAAGTTGTCCACGGTCATCTCTTTTGTCCAGACTGCGGAAATCTCCGCAAATCCAATTTCTTAAACCTAAATCCAGAAAATAAATTTTAGGATTTTTGGTAAGTTCAGTGCGACGATTAGTAAAGAATGGTTTGATGAAATCTAAGATATATGTCTGTTTTAATACTTCTAAATTTTTAAGAAGATTTTTGTAGTTGAGTTGTGTAGTATTGGACAACTCTTTATATTCTATCAACCGACCAATTTGTGTAGATAAGATTTTTACAATTTTAATTAGTTCATCTTCAGTAGCAAGTTGTAATAAACTGCGTACATCTTTTAAGATATAAGATTCAAAAATGCCTTCCAAAATTTTTTGTTTTTCAATTTCCTTTTTTGCTAATACACAAGCGGGATAACCACCAAAGATTAGATATTTCTCAAACAATTTTTCTATTTGTAAATTCAATCCTTTTCCAAAAGAATCTTTTATTTTAAATTGGTGAGAAAATATATCGGGAATTCTCTTTTCTATCAGAGTAAATAATTCCTTGTCTGCAGAAAATATAAATTCACGAAAAGAAAATGGCCAGAGATTAAATTTTAGCAGTCTTCCTACCATAAATTTAGCGGTCTGAAAAGTTAGTTCCAGTGAAGAAGAACCAGAAATTATGAATTTAACTTTAGTTGTATCATAAAGATATTTTAATTTTCGACCACCATCTTTTGCATATTGAAACTCATCAATAATAACGATGTCATAATTTTCATAGAGGGTCTTGAAGTCCTCGATATTTTCTTGAAAAAGGTTTAAGTCGGCGAGTTTTTCAAAGGTAAGAAATTTTATCTTTTTTTTGGTTTTGATAAATTGTCCTTCCAAGTACTGCAAAAAGGTAGTTTTTCCTGATTGGCGAGGACCAACAATAGCGATAGATTCCCTTCTTTTTAAGAATGGCTTAATCTGGTTTTCTATTTCTCGGTGTATATACATTTTAGCAGGGTTATTTATGAAACAATATAAATTTTAGCAGGGTTATTTAAAAATGTCAAGAGCAAAATTAATTTTTATTTTAAGTACAAGTTATCAATTAACCGGGTTTTGCCGAACCAAACGGCTAAAGCAATTAGTAATGGCAGTCGCACTTGCGACAGAGGTTCAAAAGTTTCTGGATGACAAATTTCTATATAGTCAATTTTGTTTGGTTTTGCCGAAAGAATAATTTTTTTCATTTCTTGAATAATTTTATTCGTATCTTTGACTTTTTGCTTAACAATTAAATCTTTAGCTTTTTTCAGTGTTTGACTTAGGCATAAAGCACGGATTCGTTCGTCAGGACTTAAATAAGTATTTCGTGAACTCAAGGCGAGTCCATCCCCGCCTTCGCTAAAGCTTCGGCGGGCAAGTCTTTCTCTTACCGTAGGGCAGGAAATAATTTCAATTGGTAAATTCAAATCTTTCACCATGCGCTTAATAATCTGGAGTTGCTGGAAATCTTTTTCTCCGAAATAGGCACGGTCAGGTTGGACAAGATTGAAAAGTTTAGTGACCACGGTGACTACACCACGGAAATGCCCGGGACGAAATTTGCCACAAAGTTTCTCGGAAATCTTCTCTACATTAACATAAGTTAAATATCCGTCAGGGTACATTTCTTCTACTGAAGGGACAAAAAGAATGTCCACTTTTTCTTTCGCACATAGTTTTTTATCTTTAGCAAAAGGACGCGGGTAACGCAGATAATCTTCTCCTGGACCAAACTGCTTCGGATTGACAAAAATACTTACTACTAAAATATCGTTCTCTTTTCTTGCTCGCCGGATTAGGGAAAGATGCCCTTCGTGTAATGCACCCATTGTCGGGACAAGACCAATAGTTCTATTCCCTTTTTTTAATTGTCGGATACACTTTTGTAAGAGATAAATCTTACGGAAGATTCTCATTTAAGTTAATTTTGTCATCAAATCACTATTTGTCATTCTGAATGAAAGGAAGAATCTGACCCGAAGGGTCATGTTGAGCGAAGCGAAACATCCCTCGGACTGAGTCCACTCGGGACGAAGTCTCTTGAGACCCTTCATTACATTCAGGGTGACAACATTGACTGTGGCAACAGTATTATTTTTTTTATTTTCTCGGGATTATTTTTTATCTTGCTAAGCAATTGGTGAATAGTTTTTTTTAATTTTGGATGATAAATGCGTGGGTTGATTTCATTCAAAGGAACCAGCACAAATTTTCTTTTTTCCATTTCCGGATGCGGGACTTTCAGCCGACCCGGTATTTTAATTATCTCTTTACCGTAAAGAAGAAGGTCAAGGTCAATTATCCGTGGTCCACCACGGTTGGTTTTACTTCTTTTTCTTCCGAAGAATTTCTCAATTTCCAGTAACCGGTTTAATAATTTTTCGGCTGGAAAGGTAGTTTTGATTTTGATTACCCCGTTGATAAACCAGGGTTGGTTTTTCCGGCCGACCGGTTCACTCTCATAGAGAGAAGATATCTTCTCCACATTTATTCCGAAAGTGCTCGCAAGGAGATGAACTGCTTCTTTAATATTTTTCTTACGGTTACCTAAATTTGAACCAATCCCAAGATAGGCGACTACCACTCGATTTTTTTAATTTTTTCTACGGCTAATTCAAGTATTTTTTTATCTACAGTTAAAGCAAAACGGACATAGCCCTCACCGGAAGGTCCCAGCTCACTTCCCGGTGTGCAAACAATTGCCGCTTCGGATAATAATCTTTCTACGAACTTCATTGAGCTCTGAACCTGGCGAAGACTTTTCGGTATTTTTGCCCAGAGATAAAAGGTTGCTTCCGGCTTGTTTACTTTCCAACCCAATTCCTTCAATCCTTGGACAAGAACATCTCTCCGTTCACGATAAATCTGACGCATTTGTTCAACACAATCCTGTGAACCGGTTAAAGCGGTCACACCGGCTACCTGCACTGCCTGGAATACACCGGAATCATAGTTATCTTTTACATTGGCTAAACCATGAATAATTTTTTTATTCCCCACTGCGAAACCAATCCGCCAACCGGTCATATTATAGGTCTTAGAAAGTGAATGAAATTCAATCCCGACCTCTTTTGCTCCGGGAACGGAAAGAAAACTGATTGGTGGCTGATTGAAATAAATTTCCGAATATGCCGCATCGTGAGCAACAATAAATCCATATTTCTTGGCAAGTTTGATTACCGTGCGGAAAAAAGATTCATCGGCACAGGCAGTAGTCGGATTATTCGGATAATTGAGGAAGAGCAGTTTTGTTCTTTTTAGTATTTTCTCCGGAATTTTGGAAAAATCAAGCAGAAAACTATTTTCTTCTTTTAAAGGTAAATAGTAAGGTTCACCACCAGCAAAAATTGTGCTTGCTTTATAGACCGGATAACCCGGTTCGGGAACAAGGACCGTTTCACCGGGGTTAACCAACGCCAGAGGTAAATGTCCGAGACCTTCTTTGGAACCAATCAAAGCGTGAATTTCGTTATCCGGGTCTAAATCTACGGCAAATCTTTGCTTATACCAGTTACTTACCGCCTGACGGAATTCTTTTAACCCGGCACCAAAAGGATAACGCTGATGAACCGGGTTAGCCAATGCTTCCTGTCCTTTTTTGACAATGTGTTCCGGGGTCGGCAAATCCGGGTCACCGACACCGAGATTAATTACATCAATACCTTTTTCTTTAAGTTCTTTTACTTTGCGGTCAATAGTGACAAAGAAGTAGGGAGGAAGTAAAGAAAGACGTTCCGCATAGATTTTTCCTTTCCCCTTATTTTCAACTGTCTTATAGGCATAACGACGATTAGTTTTTATCATTTGAGGTGAGCACCTCTTGAGGATTTACCTTTTCTTCATTCCCAAGACATCTTGCATCTCATACAATCCTGCTGGTTGTTTAACTACCCATTTTACTGCTTTCAGTGCACCGAGAGCAAAAGCATCACGTGTATGTGCCCGATGAATTAGTTCAATCCGTTCACCTTGAGTAGCAAAAATTACCGTATGTTCACCAACAATATCACCCGCACGCACTGCAAAGATACCAATTTCTTCCTTTTTCCGTGCACCAAGGACCCCTTCCCGTCCATAAATGGCAACCTGATTCAAATCACGATTCAATTCTTCAGAAATAATTTTTGCTAACTTCATTGCTGTGCCGGATGGTGCATCTTTTTTCTGGTTATGATGAGCTTCAATAATTTCTACATCGTAGTCAGAAATTACCCTCGCTGTTTCTTTTGCCAAACGGAAAAGTAAATTCACACCGATACTCATATTTGGCGAAAAAACCAGAGGAACTGAACGGGATACTTCTTTAATTTTTTCTACTTCCGTTTCCGAAAAACCGGTTGTCCCAATAACCATCGCTTTTTTCTTTTCTTTAACCAGAGATAAATGTTCTAAAGTCGCCTGCGGATTAGTGAACTCAACTAAAACATCAGCCAGCGAAATAATTTCCCTTAAATCAGAATAAATTTTTATTCCTAAAGACATCTCTTTGCCAATTTCCGGATGGTCTTTCCTTTCTAAACCAGCGACAATTTCTATCTCTTTATCTTCTTTGGCTAAACTAAATATCCGTGAACCCATCCGTCCACAAATACCGGAGATGACTAATTTCACCATGAGAAGTTCCTCCCAAGAATGCTAACCTTTTTATTTCTCCTCAGTTATACTTTTTTCTACAATTTTTAAAATGGCTTCTTTTGCGACTGGTTGAATTTCTTTGCTACCCCGATAAGCGAGTTCGTTAAGAATGGGTAATGCTCTCCGGTCACCGATTTCACCTAATGCTTTAATTGCTGCAAGACGAATTCCCAGACGCGTATCTTCATCTAAAACTTTTAATAATCCCGGCACTGCAGTTTTGCTCCGCATTACTCCTAAAATATTAATTATTCTTAAGCGAAATTCCTGGTCTCTATTTTTTAGTCCGTCTACCAAAACTTCTACCGCTTGGTCGCTACCAATTGAGCCCAAAGTATTCACTACCGCAAAACGTACCTCTAAATTTGAATCACTCAATGCCTCAGCTAACATTGGCACTACGGTGACATCACCAGAAACACTCAGGAAATTTATTACCGAAAGACGTATCTCCTCATCGTCATCTTTCAGTGCCGAAGCAAGCGTAACCATCGCTTGCGGATTATTCAATTTTGTTAACTCTTCTAAGACTGAAACACGCACTTTCTTACTATTGTCTTTCAATGCCTCCCCTAAAGGAGAAACTACTTCTTCACCACCAAAATTACCTAATTTCTTTACGGCTAAAATTCTTATTTCTTCATTGTTGTCCTTTAGTGCTTTACTCAAGGAAGGAATTATTCTCTCATCATTAAGGTCAGATAAACCATTCAAAGCAGTTACCCTTACCTTTACTTCTTTATCCACCAATGCTTCATCTAAGAAAGAATAAACAAAATCACTATGTATTTTAGATAGTGTCTCTACAGTGGCTAAACGCACTTTTGTCTCTTTGTCTTGAAGTGCTTCACTCAGATATGGCCCGGATTCTTTACCGGCAATACGAATTAAAGACTTTATCGCATTTATCCGTAGAGTAACATCTTTATCCTTTAATGCTTGTGCTAATGATGGAACAACCAACTGATTCCCAATATTATTCAGTGCCTCTACCACTGCTAATTTTACTTTTATCTCTTCCTCTGGACGAACAAGAACGTCAGTAAGAATTTTTATTGCTTCTTCGTTACCAATACTACTCAAGGATTTGATTGCTTCAATACGCACTTCAATTTTCTTATTTTTTAGCGCATCAAGATAACTACTCAAATCAGGACCTGCTTTCTCTTCCTTTTTCTCTTCCTGCACTGGTTGTGGTATAGTTTCTTTCCCTTCTTTTCCCGGTTCAGAAGGAACGACCGGTTTCTCCTGAGCAAAAAGAATGACTGTAATGGTATCACAGTATCGCCATTGTGATACCATAAATAGAGACAAAGTAACCCAAGTCAAAACAAACTTTTTCTTAAACATTTTTTAACCTCCTTTTAGTTTCAGTTTTGTAGGATTTATTCTACTGTTTTAATTAGGGAAAGTCAATATTGACCCCGCCCCTTTCAAGTCCTAATGTTTTATGCCTACTTCTTGAAAAGCAGTAGGGACAGCAAACTTTACATTGGTAAAGCCTACGCACAATTTGAAAAAGGGGCGGGGTTGACCTCGTTAGAAACTTTTTGTATAATATTCATAAATAATTTGTTCTTCCCGTTAGGTCACCTGTGCCTGCGACACCTGTGCAGGCTTCACAGGTGCAGGCATGGTCTACCGATAAGATTCCTAACGGGGTTGACATTTTTTTTCATTTTGATATAATCTTTCCGATAGGTCATGGTCTACCGAAAAGATGAAAAAAATTGTTTTTTATTCTTTGGTCTTGACCCTTAGTTTAATTGTTCAACTCAATGCCCAACTTAGTCCTTTCGCTAATGGTCTCCAGAAATATCGCCAAGGCAATTTAGAAGGTGCAATTGCTGATTTTGAAACTGTATTAACTACGGATAAAGAAAATGTAAAAGCTAAAGAATATCTTTTAAATTGTTTAATTGCTTTAGCAACGAGATTTATCCAAGAAAAAGAATATATTCAGGCCTTAAATTATCTGGAACGAGCACTCAAACTTTCACCCGAAGATATTGAAGTAAACCAACTCTATCAAACAGTGAAAAGTAAAGTTGTCAAAAAGGTTACCCCTCTAACCGCACCAGCACTTCCTTCACCACAAGTACCGAAAATTAAAGAAACAAAACCAACCGTTCTGCTAGGAAGAGAAAAGATAATTGAAGTAAGAAAAGAACTCTTCGTAGAGTTAGAAGAAAAAATGACGGCTTTACTTGCCAATTTTGACCGGGAAAGGAATGCCTTTCAGCAACATCTCGCAAAACAAGAAGAAAAAGAAAAAAGAGCACGTAAACAGTTCTTGCTTTTAACTGTCTTGGTGCTTCTTGTTTTTACTTTTATTTTTTTGTGCTCATTCTACACGCATTCTAAAGTTCTCCTTCGGCAAAATAAAATTCTACTGCTAAAAGAAAAAGAATGTCAAATTGCTCTCACGCAAAGTGAAATGCAACTTGCACGAATAGAAGAAAAATTCATTCAAGAAAAAAATATTTTTAATCGTCAACTTGAAGAAAGGACCAAACAACTGGAAGAAAAGTTCCATAAGGAAAAAAATCTACTTATTTTAGAATTTGAAGAAAAAATTAAACAACTCAACCAAGAAAAAGAAAAAATGTTTCGGGAGATTAATGAACTACAAAAAATAAATCAAGAACTGGAAAATCAACTCCAAAAATACCTAAAAGAAAAAAAACAAAGAGAGGAAGAATTGAGAATTGTTTTATTTCCTATATCACGACAAAGAGAAGATTTACTCCGATATCTCAAACAATGGAAAATAAGACAGAGAAATGAAACTTTTATTTCTCTTTTAAAGCAGAGCTCTTGAAGGAGAACCTTTAAGAAAAAAATGGATAAGACAAACCAAGAAGAAAATGAAGAATACCAAAAGAGAATAACCGAATTAGAAAAGAATCTTGAAGAAACGCGACACAAACTCTGGGAAGAACATTTAGAAAAAAGAGAATTGACTACCTTAAAAGAAGAAACAAGTATTTCCTCAGGGATAATCAGCGAGAAAAAAATTGGTTGGGGTAAAATTCTTCAAGAATTAAAAAACAAAGAAGAAAAAAATAAACTCTTGCGCGCACAATTATTAATCCAAGAAGCACAGTTAAAAACCCAATATCAAAAAGGAATTATTAAATTGGAAAGGATACAACGGAAGCTTGAAGAAGAAATAAATAAAACACAACTTCTCGAAAGAAAGTCCACTGAGGAAAAATTGTCTTTACTTACTGAATTAAGTAAAAGGGATGTTTTAATTGACCAACTACAAAAAAACGAGCGCCTACACCAAGAAGAAATTCACCGGTTAAATTGTGAAAAAAATAAAGAAATAGAAATAGCCAAAATACAATTGAATCAACAATTTGAAGAATTAAAATGCGAAATAAATAACTGGCAGAAAAAACTGGAAACTGAACAGACAAACTGGAATAAGAAATTTTCTTTCCAGGAAGAAGAAATAAAAAGATTACAGCAAGGAATTGCCGAAATAGAGAAAAAACTTAAATCACAAGATGAAGAAATTGTCCAACTTATTTTACGTTATAACGAAAAAGATAAAGAATATCAACAATTACTTGAAAAAAAGTCAAAACCAAATCCTCTGAGGAAAGGGATATTCTCCTTAACGGACTTTAAAAAAAAATTAAAGAAAAAATTTCACTTATCAACCAGTTAATTACTAAAGTGGAAAAAATCATTCTTCCGGAGAAATAAAGGAGGAACTAACCGTGGAAGAGAAAATTTTAGAATTAGAAAAAGAAGTAGAAACTCTCCAAGCACAGTTAACTGCCGAAAAAGAAAACTTTGAAAATCGTCTTGCTGAAAATCATAAATTTTATGAGGAAAAAATAACCTCATTGGAAGAAGAAAAGAGAAAGTTAGAGGAAGAAAAAAAACATAAAGAAGAAGAATTGGAGAACCTCTCCCGGCAACTTAAAGAAGAATATGAAAAGACAATTACAACTTTAGAAAAAAAGTTCAGCGAAGAAAATAAAGAGTGGCAGAGTAAACTTTTTGATAAAGAAAAAGAATTGAATGAACTAAAAAAGTCATTCATTGACGAAGAAAAAAGATGGAAAGAAAGAATTTACAAGTTAGAAGAAGAAAAACTTTCTTTAGAACGAGAACGCACCAATCAGGATTTGGATTACGAAAGGCAAATTCAACAGAAAAAAGATGAAATTAACCAATTATTAAGCAAATTTGCTGAACAGGAAAAAGAAATCACTCAGTTAAAAAATAAATGGGCAGAAGAGGAAGAAAGATTAAGAAATAAACTTGCGGAAAATGAAGAGAAATATCTTGCGACAACTCGTGAACTGAATCATCGGTATGAAGAATTGAAACTGCAATTGGAAACCAAAGAAGAGAGTTTAAAAGAGTTAGAAAGAAAGATTGCTTTGGAAAAAGAGCTCTACCGCCAAAAAGAAGATGAATTAAAAGAAAAGAATGATTTGCTCCAAGCCGAACTAAGTGTCCAAGAAGTTGAATTACAAGAAAAATTTCTCCAGCAAAAGAATGAATTGGAAAAAGTTTTTACTGCTCAAAGAGAGGAATTGTCTTCTTTAAGAGAAAAATTGCATCTGAAAGAAGAAGAAATTAGCAATATACAGAATGCTTGGTTAAGCCGGGAAACACAACTTAAGACTGATTCCCAAGCTCGCGAAACTACATTGATTAACGAAAAGTTACGTCTGGAATCTGATTTAGAAAACCTGAAAAGACGATTGGAAGAAGAAAGAAAATCACTTGAGGAAAGATTAGCAAGAGAGGAAGATGAATACCAGGAATCTAAACAGGAATACCTTGAACAAGCAAGACAATTAGAGAGCACAATTGAACAAAAAAATCAAGAACTGGCTGAACTTATCCGCGAGAGAGAAAATATAAGAATACAACTAACTGAAAAAACCAAGAACCAAGAAAATGAAATCAAACAATTAAACAGTCAACTGGAAACCATCCAAACTAAATTTAACGAGAAAGAAAAATTATTAGAAAAATTTCTCCAAGAAAAAAATGAACTGGAAAAAATACTCTTACAAAAAGAAGAAGAATTAAATTCCTTAAAAGAAAAAATAGACCTTAAAGATGGAGAATTGTCCCGTTTACAAAGTGAATGGTTATCCAAAGAAACACAAATTAAGGCTGATTACCAGATGAAAGAAACTAATTTCCAGAACATGATAATCCGTTTAGAACAGGACATAGAAAACTTAAAAAGACACTTTGAAGAAGAAAAAAATCTCGCTCAGGAAAAGTTAGCTAAACAAGAAGATGAATACCGACGATTTGAACAGGAATATCTTGAGCGCGTGAAACAATTAAATATTGACTACGAGCGAAAAAAACAAGAATCGACTGAACTTAGTCGGCGCATGGAGGAAATGCGTGCTCAGTTGAATGAAAAATTACAACTGCGCGAGGCAGAGATTGAACGTCTCAATAGAGAATTAGAAACACTCCAAGTAAAAATCAATGAAGAAAAAATTGCCTGGGAAAAAGAACTAAAAACTAAAGAAGAAGAAATTCTTACCTTACGCAATGAAATAATTGATCAGACCGGTAAACTAAAAAAAGAATACGAAGAAAAAATTCAACAACTTAGTAACGAAAAATCTGCTTTAGAACAAAGTTTAGTTAATTTGAAGAAAGTACGCGAAGAAGAACTTGCTCGTAGTGAGGAAGAAATTAAAAGAAAGGAAAATGAATATAACTTACTGAAATTAGAATTACTCCAGCAAGAAAATACTCTCAAAACTACATATGAGGAAAAATTAAACCAAGAGGAACAAAAATGTATTCAACTGGAAAATGAAATTAATAATTTGCAGAAAGAATATGCGGAAAAAAAGACCGAAGCCGAGAATATAATCCGAGCAAAAGAAAACGAAATTGCACAACTTAGAAATACAATGGCGGAAAAGATCAACGAATTAGGAATCACTCTCCAGAAAAAAGAAGTAGAAGTGACTACTCTTAGTACTCAAATTGAAACTACAAAGACCGAACATTTCCAATTACAACTCCAATATACACAGAAAGAAAACGAACTTGCCCTCTTAAAACAGCAAAATGAACAAGAAAAACTCATCGGGGAAGAAAAATTGCGTATTACTGAAGAAGAAAAAAACAAAATCAAATTAGAATTAACTACAAAACTTAATGAACTGGAAAATTTTTCCAAAAGTAAAGAAAACGAATTACGCACTTTAAATTCTAACCTGGAAAATAAACTTAGCGAATTACGAATGAAATGGGACGAAGAGAGAAATGAATGGGAGAAAAAAATGCGCGAAAAGGCTGACGAAATCGCCACACTCCAAAGGGAATCCGCCCGTCAAGTATTAGAAGCACAAGCAGAATATAATGAAAAAAGACGAGACCTTGAATTAGTAAAATTACGTCTGGAACAGGAAGTTAGCGCAATGAAAACACGTCTTGAACTGGAAACAATCAACTGGAATGAAAGATTACGCATAAAAGAAGAAGAATATACACAACTACAAAAAGATTTTGCTGAACGGGAACAGGAACTGCAAGAAGAATTAGCAAAAAGGGAACAAGAATATATCTCCCTGAAGATGTCTTTAGAAAATGAATTACGAGAAGCAAAAATAATTCTTGAACAGACACGGATTGGTACGGAAGAAAAACTGAAACTAAAAGAAGAAGATTTAGCCCGTTTCCATAGTGAAAAAATTACCTGGGAAGAATTAGAAAGAGAATACCATACTAAACTTGAAGAAAATAAACGTCTTGAAGAACGTTTACGATTTGAGTTGGAACAATTAGCGAAAAAAATTGAAGAAGAAAAAAGTTCCTGGGCAAAACAATTACAAGAAAAAACTGATGAGAATAATCGTCTCCGTATGGAGATGTCCCAATGGGAAACTGAACTGCGTGCTGAATATCAGCGGAAAGAACAGGAATACGAAATTACCCGCATACGTTTGGAAGAAAATGTCCAAAGGTTACAAAAAGAAATTGAAGAAGAGAAAAAAACTGCTTTAGAAAAACTCGCGGCTAAAGAAGAGGAAATTCGTTATCTTCAAACACAATATGAAGAAAGACAAAGGGAACTGGAAGCCGATTATCAGCGACGACAACGCGAATTTAATGAGATGCGCCTCTGGTGGGATGAACAACTTAAAGAATTGACTCGTCGTCTGGAAACCGAAGAAGTAAATTCACGGAAAGTACTACTTAAACAGGAAGAAGAATTTCGTGTACTTATTCGAGATAAAGATAGCCGAGAAAATGAACTCCAAGCACAGGTTCTTGAATTAAAAACAAGACTGGAAGAAAAAGAAAGAGAATATCAAGAACAAAAATACCGTTGGGAAGAGAAAGAAAAAGTTTCAATTGCTCAAGAAAAATCGTTAAAAGAAACAAAACAGCATCTCCTTGAAGAGAAAGACCTCTGGGGAAAAGAAAAAATTACCTTGAAACAAAAAGAAGAAAAACTTGAGCAAGAACTTGCTACCCGTAAAGAAGAACTGAAAAATTTAGAACTTCAATTTGCCCAATTACAAAATAAAACAAAAGAAGAAATTACCTCCAAAGAAAAAGAATTAGAAGCATTGAAAACCGAATATCTAATGCACCAAAGCGAATGGAAATCTCTCTTGCAAGCGAAGGAAGAAAGATACCTAATGGAAAAAGATTTCTGGGGAAGAAGGTTAAACGAAGAACAATCTACCCGGGAAAAACTGGAAAAAGAAATAAATACTTTACGCGGAGAGATTGAACAAAGACGAAAAGAGTGGGAGGAAAGACTTAAAGAAAAAGAAGAAGAAATCCGTGCCCTTTATTTAGAAAAAACAGAAAAAGAAGCAACTCTACAGACTGAACTACGAGAAAAGGAAAAAGAATTGCACCATTTGCGTAGAGAACTTGAAGAAACTGACGAAAAATTGCGGAAAGAAGAAGATGAAACCAGTGAACTTAAAGCAGTACTTGCCCAGAAAGAAATCCAATGGAAAACCCAACTCCAGTCCCGCGAACAGGAAATAAACGATTTGCTCAATGAATTACAAATTGAACGGTCTCGCTTCTTGAGCAAACTTTTTCGTCGTCCACGCGGCGAAAAACTGCCCACTGAACCGAGAAAACCGGAAATACGCGTCTAAGATGAGAAAATGAAAATATTTTTTATTTTTGTCTTGTCTTTATTCACTTTCAATGAATTTCTTTTTACAGAAGAAAAGGTTAAATTACTTTTAGAAGGAAAAAGGATAGTAATGGTTATTGCCCACGAAGATTTCCGTGACGAAGAATATTTAGTGCCAAAAGAAGTTCTTTCCCAAACCGGAGCAAAAATTGTTACTGCTTCCTCAAGTGCTGAACCTGCAAAAGGAATGCTTGGAACAAAAGTTAAACCCGAAATCCTACTTTCTCAAGTCAAAATAAAAGAGTTTGATGCAATAATTTTCGTCGGTGGTATTGGCGCAAGTAAATATTGGAATGACCCGCTAGCCCACAAAATCATTCAGGAAACAGTAAAAGAAAATAAAGTCCTAGCAGCAATTTGTATTGCTCCTGTAACTTTAGCCAATGCCGGTGTATTAAAAGAAAAAAAAGTAACCGTTTATCCAACAGAAAAAAATAGAATAGTTGCTAAAGGAGCAAAATATACAGGTAAACCGGTAGAAAAAGATTCCAATCCTGCTACTAAATGTAAAATTATTACTGCTCAAAGTCCCAAAGAAGCAAAACTTTTTGCTGAAGAAATCAAGAAAGCACTCTTAGAAAAATAGAGATTTAGAACTAATCACTTCAAAAAAGTAATCACTTTAAAATGAATAAGTCCTTCCGCCATCTGGCAGCAGAGTTAGAAAAACATCTTCCTTTTACAATCCTTAGTGTTTCAGTGGGGATAATCATTTTGGGAATTCTTACTTTCTTTAGTTCTCTTTATGCGAGGACTAACCCTCTAACTGCAGCTGCCAGTTTATTTCATATCTTCCATCCACTCCACTTACTTTTCAGTGCTACCGCAACTACAGCAATGTTCTGGCGACATGAAAAAAATTTTGCTAAAGCAGCAATTATCGGTTTTATTGGTGCGGTAGGTATCTGTGGAATGAGTGATATAATTATTCCATATATTTCCGGTTTTCTCTTAGGTACAAAGATGGAACTACATATTTGCATAATTCATCATCCGGTATTAATTTTACCTTTTGTTTTCTTTGGAATTTTTACCGGTTTAATTGTGCCCCAGACAATTAAAAGCACAATCTTTTCTCATACTGCTCATGTTCTTCTAAGTAGTATGGCATCAATTCTTTATTTAGTTTCTTTTGGTTTAGTTGACTGGATTAGTGCCCTCGGGATGGTCTTCGTATTTACGGTTCTCGCAGTAATTATTCCTTGCTGTACCAGTGATATTGTTTTCCCTCTACTTTTTATCCAAACCGAAGAATCTTCATTCCATCAACATTAATTGTAACTCCAGTTTATTCCTATCCCCAGCCAGCGACCAGGTTGGGGTACACCAAGAATTTCTTCGTATTCTTCATTTAGAAGGTTACTTCCGGAGAGAAATATTTCAAAATTATTTTTGATTTTTTTAATTAGTTGGGTTGAGAAAAGAAAATATCCTTTTTCGTCTTTTCTTTCTTTATAAACACCAGTCCAAGTTTGGGTAATTTGGTAAGGTAAGGGATAACTGATTACAGTAGAAACTTGATGGATAGGATTTCTTAACGCATATTTTGAGAGCGGATATTCCGTATCCGTATCGGTTTCAATAAATGTGTAATTAATTTTTGTATTAGTTTTTTTGTATTGATATTTGAGTGTCATTTCTATACCAATCCGTTTTATTTGACCAAGGTTGTTCACTTGGAATTTTTTTGGTGAGGTGGATACTTGTATCCAGTCAATGACATCTTTTTCATCCCGGTGAAAAACAGTAAATGAAAGAAAAGAATTTTTGTTCAAAGATAAATCAAAACCTAATTCTTCTGACCAGGCGGATTCAATCTTTAGATTAGAATCGCCTTTGTTAACCAAATCCTCACAATAGAGTTCAGTAAAAGAAGGAAGACGATAAGTTCTTCCAAGAGAACTTCTTAATTTAATTCTTGGTGTCAAGATTTTGCTTATACTTATCGTTGGAGAATGTTGCCATTGTTGATTAAAATCGTTATATTCACTGCGTAAGCCTAAATTTAAAGTAGTAAGTTTACTCGGTTCACCGAATTGAATTTGGGATTCTCCGTAAAAGGCAGTTTTTGTTCGTCCATGATTACCTAATCCACCTTTAGTACCAGTACTTATTATAAATTCAAAAACAGGTTCAGAACCGAAGATAAACTTAGTTGCAAACAATTTTGTTTCCCAGCGCAGGTCTATCCCGAGGACACTGTTCCAATGTTCATTTTTATATTTCGTGCGTAAACTGGTTTCATCAAGGATAAACTCATCAAGATATATACGAGCAAAGGTTGTTATTTTAGAGTCGTTGCTACCTTGAATACTACTTCTAAAGAAATAAGTCGCTGTAGTTTCCTTTGAAGGAAAACCGCTTTCCGGAGTATAAAAATCATATCCGGAGAATTTCTTTATTACTGCTCCAACTGCACCTTCTGAAGATTTAATGCACAAATTCCGAAAAATGGTTAGGGAACCGATATGGAAGTTTGAAAAAATAGTAAAAATATCAAAATTGTAGTTAAATCGGGATTCCTTACCCGTAAAGTTCCAATAAGGTTTTAAATATTTTTCCGGTACCGGGTAACCGTCGGATTTCTCATAAGAAATAGTACTCTTACGCCAGGGAAAATCTGCTGAAACAAACAGTTGATAAGTATTAAAGTTACCATAAGAAAATTTTGTGGTCAATTCTTTTTCTTTCGGTTTTTTCGTGATGATATTTATCGCTCCACCGACCGCATTAGAACCGTATAAAGATGAACCATGCCCATGGAGGATTTCTATCTTTTCAATATCTTGTAAAGTTAAAGGTAAATCGGAGTTATGATGCCCGGTCTGCGGGTCATTAACCCGTACACCATCAATAAGAATAACTGTCTGTTCAAAGGTTGACCCGCGGATAGTAATGTCTGATTGCACATTAAAAATTCCGCGTGTTTGGAGATCAACTCCCGATACTAAATTAAGTAACTCGCTGATCGATTTTACGGGTAGAGATTTTATCTCTTCGGCAGTAATTACACTCACCTGCCGAGGTAAATCAGAAAATTTTGTTGGCAAATGAGAAGCGGTAAGAGAAAGATGAACTTCCGTCTCAGCAAGGACAAGCGGGGTTAAAAAAAAACACAAATTACTCAAGATGAATACAGTCACCAGTAAAAAATTTTCTTTTTTTACCATTTTTAAATCTTAAAATTAAAGCACCTTCTCGGTCAATATCTATCGCTTTCCCTGAATATCCTTTTTCAGAAGTAACAATCTTAACCTTCCTTCCTAAAGTTGTGGAAAATGTTTTCCATTTTTCTAATACTGAGTTGAACCCAGTTCGTTCCGCTAAGAAATATTCATTTTCTAAGTTTTTGAGAAGTTTTCTAATTATCCTTTGAAGAGAGACGCTCCTTTTCAATTCAACCTTGAGGGAAGTTGGTTGAATTAAACATTTCCGTGGTAGTGCTTTTATCTCAAGATTAGCATTTATCCCGATACCGAGAATTACCCAATTTAATTTTTTCCCTTCCATCCCTGTTTCAGTAAGTATCCCACAAATCTTTTTCTCTTCAATGAGAACATCATTGGGCCATTTTGTATTTGCATTGAGCCAGTAAAGTTCTCTTAAGGTTTTCGCAACTGCAACCGTTGTTAAAAAATTTATCTTTGGTACATCTTTAGGCAGAAAAGTAGGTCGCAGAATCAAAGAAAAATATATCCCTCCAAAAGGTGAAGACCATTTCCGCTGGAATCTTCCCCGACCCGAAAGCTGGCTTTCCGCAATAACTATACTCCCCTCGGGTTCACCTTTTTCCACAAGTTCTCGGGCGATATCCATCGTTGAAGTTACTCTTTTAAAATAATGAATTATTTTACCAAATTTTTTTGTCTTTAATCCGAAGGTAATTTTAGAAGGAGAAAGAGAATCTATCCGTGATTTCATTTTTTTATTTAAATCATCTAAAATAATAGTAAAACCAAAAAGGTAAAGTCAAGAGGTGGGTTACCTCAAGAAGTGATTACTTCAAATGCGTATTCTTTTAGTTAATCCCTGGATATACGATTTTTCTGCTTATGACCTCTGGTCAAAACCGTTAGGTTTGCTCTATATAGCCAGTATCCTCCGTAAACTTGACTGTGAAGTATATTTAATTGACTGTCTTGACCCTTATCATCCGGGTCTCAGGAATTTGTATACCCCAAAGTCCAATTTATGGGGTTGTGGTAAATATTATCCACAGGTTGTGGATAAGCCAGTGGTTTTATCCCCTTATCCCCGACGATATAAGCGGTTGGGATTACCTAAGCAAATTTTCTGCCAAGAAGAGGTAATCACCTCAAATAAAAAAAATACCCTAGACCTAATCCTTGTCACTTCTGGGATGACTTACTGGTATCCGGGAGTAACAGAGACAATCAATATCCTCAAACAAAAATTTCCAAAAATCCTAATTATACTTGGCGGCACCTATGCAACCCTCTGCACAGAACATGCAAAGAAATATACTAAGGCAGATTTTGTCTTCTCAGGAGGAGAAATTAAGAACCTTCTTCTTCTAATTGAAAAACTTACCGGTAAAAAATTCCCCTTGGGAAAAACACCAAATAATTTCCTTGAATTTCCCCCTCCCGATTACAGTTTTTACTCTCATCTTGAATACATTGTTCTTCGCACATCCGTCGGTTGTCCATTCCATTGCAGTTATTGCGCCGTAAACAGATTGTCCCCTTTCTTGCAAAAGAAACCAGAAAAAATTGTCTCAGAAACTATTTCTCTTTACGAAAAATATCAGGTAAAAAATTTTGTTTTTTATGATGATGCTTTACTTATTAACAGTAAAGGGCATCTTAACAGAATTCTTGCTCTGATAAAGGAAGCGAAGATTAAATTTTTTTTTCATACCCCTAACGGTCTTCACCCACGGTTTATTACTGAAGAAACTGCTCAACTTCTTTACGAGACAAATTTTGTCCAGCCACGCTTAAGTCTAGAGACGACTAATCCGGAAAGACAGAAAAAAACTGGTAATAAAATTACTAATGAAGAGTTTATTCAAGCAATAAAAAATCTTCAAAAAGCAGGTTACCAAACTAAAGATATCAGTGTCTATCTTATGTATGCCTCTCCAAAAGAAAATCTTAGTGAAGTATACAAATCAATAAATTTTGTCCACCAACTCGGAGCAAAAGTTCTCCTTGTAGAATATTCACCAATCCCCGGAACCAAAGATTGGGAAATTTATAACTTTAATTTTTCTGATCCACTTCTCCAGAATAATTCTATTTTTCCCTTATATCCTTTAGAATATTGGCCAGAGTTTCAAAAACTTAAAGATTACGCAAGAAAACTTAACGAAAGATTGACAGGAGAATAAAAAATTACTAAACTTGTAAAAATATGACTGACGAGAAAGTTCTACAACAAAAAATTTCTCTCCTACAAGAAAAACTAAACATTCGTGAACGCTTAATTCGTGCCTTAGAATTAGTCAATACGACTCTTGACTTAAATCCTGTTCTGGAAATGTTAATGACTTTAGCTAATCAGTTAATTGACACCGAAGCATCTTCTATTCTTCTAATGGATGAGGAGAAAGGACAACTTTATTTCGCTGCTGCTACCGGGATAAAAAAGGATGAAATTAAAAAAATATATCTTGCTAAAGGTGAAGGTATCGCTGGCTGGGTTGCTGAACATGGTGAACCATTACATATTACTGATGTTTCTAAAGATGAACGGTTCAGTAAAAAAGTTGACCAGACACTTGGATTTAATACCCATTCCGTGCTGGCTGTACCTTTAAAAATTGAAGATAAACTTATCGGTGTCGCCGAAGTTGTGAACAAGAAAGAAGGCAGAGAATTTACTTTTGAAGATATTGAACTTCTGCAAACACTCTCTACAACTGGCGCTTTAGCCATCCAGAAAGCAAGATTATACCAAGACTTAAGTGACCTTTTCATTTCGGCAGTGAGAGCGATTGCGGATGCGATTGAAGCAAAAGACCCTTACACGCGTGGACATTGTGAACGGATGCGTCGTTATTCTTTAATTATTGCTGAAGAACTAAATCTATCGAAAAATGAGAAAAAAAATGTTGAATTGTCCGCTTTACTTCATGATGTCGGTAAAATCGGTATTCCGGAAAGAATTTTACTTAAAGACGGGAAACTTACTGCGGAAGAATTTGAAGAAATCAAAAAACATCCGGTAATCGGTGCGGAAATACTTGGAGAAATTAAACAACTGAAAGAAGTTATTCCCGGAGTAAAATTTCATCACGAACGTTATGATGGTAAGGGCTATCCGGAAGGACTGGGTGGTGAAAATATACCCCTGATTGCCCGGATTATGGTGGTTACTGATGCTTACGATGCGATGACTTCTGACCGTCCTTACCGAAAAGCACTAAAAAAAGAAATTGCTCAAAAAGAATTATTCCGTCTTAGAGGACAACAGTTTGATCCGCAATGTGTTGACGCTTTCCTCCGCGGGGCAAAAAAGTAACTTTAATACCTTACCTTAATGAAACTACGCCAACTTCCTAAAGACTTTATTGTTGAAGAAATAATTTCACCATCCCAGATGTCCTCCGGACAATATCAGCTTTATCTTTTAGAAAAAAAGAATATTACTACTCTTGACGCAGTTGAAATCATCAGCCGGATCTGGAAAAAGAAAAGACAAGATTTTGGTTTTTGCGGATTGAAAGATAAACATGCTTACGCTAAACAGTATCTTTCCATTAAAAACGGACCGAAGAAAGACCTACAATTGCATGTTTTTTCCTTGAAATATCTTGGAGAAAGAAATAAGAATCTCGAAATTGGTGATTTGCTCAAAAATCGTTTCCAGATAACTATTCGTGATTTAAAAAGAGAAGAAGCTAAGAGGTTAGAGCAAAGAGCAAAGGAAGTAGAAAAATTTGGTTTTCCAAATTATTTTGATTACCAACGGTTTGGTTCAGTCCGCCCTACCGGTGAATTTATTGCAAAATATTTAATCAAAAAGGACTACGAGACTGCCTTAAAATATGTTCTCGCTACTTCTTCAAAATACGAGACAAAAATAAAGAAAGAAATAAGCAAAATAATTGCTCAATATTGGGGTAAATGGAAAGAATTGATGGACTTAATCCCAAAATCAAGTAAAAGAAGTATTATTAATTATCTCAAAGACCATCCGGAAAACTTTAAGACTGCTTTTGAACTGATTGAAAAACATCTCCGTTTCCTAATTGTTACCAGTTATCAGAGTTACCTCTGGAATGAAATTGTAAAACTTTACTTAAAGAAAAATTTAGAAAAAAATAATCTCATCCCGCTCAGTTACCAGATTGAAAAATTTACCCTTGATTTACTTTTTTATCATTCTTTACCGGAAGAAAAAAATGAACAATGGCAAAATTTATCCTTTCCTTTACCAGTGCATAACCTTGAATTGAATGAAGAATTAAAAGAAATCTATGAAGAAGTTCTGGCAAGAGAGGACTTAACTTTAGAAGATTTTAAGTTACGCGGAATGAAGGAAACCTATTTCCCCAAAGATGAACGCAAAATTATTATTCTCCCGGAAGAATTAGAAATTCTGAGTATTAAAAGTGATAAACTAAACCCACAGCGTTTATCTGCAGAAATTTCTTTCTCTTTACCCAGTGGTTCCTATGCTACTCTCCTTATCAAAAGATTAACTTACGACTTCTAAAACCACAAGGTAATTTATTGTAAACTTTTCTTCTTGGTTTAGTTTTTCACAAGGTAGGCAGGCATACTGACCGATTTTCACCGCACGGAAATACATAAAGAAGGCGTCAGGTAAGGATTCTATTAATTCTTTACCCTAAATGAAAGTGTCCGCATTTCAACTCCTATTTCTCATAGAAAATCTATTTCCAAGTCAAAGGTCTATTCAACTTTTGATTGCTACCTATGTCAATTGTATCTGGAAATTGCGATGACGCTAAGTGTTCTTCTTTTATTTTCATATGAAAATCAGCAATATTTTTTAATTCTTCAGCTCTTCTCTCAATAGGAACTACAATACCAAATTTTTTATTTGGGAAATTTAATTTGGCTGCTTTAATCGCCGGAATCAAATCACTATCACCGGAAATGATAATAGCTGTATCGTATCTATCAAACATACCATTTTCAAACAACGCAATAGCAATATTAACATCTGTTCTTTTTTCCTCATGTGCAGTAAACACTTTATTACATAGAGGGCATTTTTTATCTTTATATCTAAACTTCCCAAATACAATTTCAATTTCACCAGTAGACTCTAAAGCCCTTATAAAAATCTTACGCCTTGCAAAACTATCAGGTCTCCACATAGCATAAGCAGTAAAATACTTTATTCCAACAATTGTATCCTTTTTGCTTACAAAACAGTGACATAATTTCTTAATATTAAGCCATTTGTATTTGTGATATTCTTGTTTATCATTTAAGGAATGATAAAGATTAAACCCATCAACAAAAAACATTACTCTATTCATAGGCTATTTTCACAAAAAAAAAACCCAGATTCACCGGAATCTGGGGCTAACGAAACACGAAGTTCCGTTAGGATGATTTTCTATATTATATATATAACATTTTTTTTATTTTGTCAAGTCTTTTGAAAAAAAATTTTTTATCTCAGGCATTAGGTTCTCTACCCAAAACCTCGGAGTACTCTTTTCCGCGAGAAAACAGGGACATTTGTAATTTTCCAGATAAATGAAAGCGTCCCCATTTCCGTCCCCATTTCCAGGGACATTTGTAATTTTCCAGATAAATGAAAGCGTCCCCATTTCAAAAAGTCTAATAAACTTCTTATAACTAGGTATTCCAGTTTCTATCAAAGCATCTGATAGTTTATAAGGTAAATACCCATACAAACCATTGTAAATCGAAAGAACCTTGTTAATCTCAAGATTTTTACGAAAAGCTTCAATAGTTTCAGGCAAAATCACATAAATCTTAAGTGCATTGTTTTTTATAGCAGTTGAAATTATATTATTAATATGAGCATCTCTAAATCCGTATCCTATAATTAATAACTTCTTATCTCCTTCAGACAAGACTTTCTGAAAAAAATCAAAATAATACTTTAAAAGAGGAATTTTATCAATAATCTCTTTTTTTCTTTTACCAATTATCATTAAGCTGTTATTGTCAAAATCTTTCCAGTTTTGCGAACCATGCAGTTTTATATAGAAACATTTATTTCTATTTTCCTTGTCAAAGGGTACAATTTCTTCTTTTTGAGGTAACTTAATAAAATATTCTTGCTCTAATTCACAGATATCACTTGCATTTAATATTTTATGAGCATCTGATTCTACAGGAAACCCTAATAAAGAAATATTTACATTCAACCTACGTTCGACAAGTAGATCCTGATTTATTGTAAAAAATATTCCCTTTTCATTCACTTCTTCATTTGGGATAAAACAACTTAATAAAGAATTAATAACTGTTGTTGGATTAGTAGAATTATTGTATTTAATCGTATTGTCAAGATTTAAATAGGCATCTTGTATAGCAGTTCTTATTGCATTTTTTTCTTGTTCTGTCCATATATTTTCATTTATAACTGAATAATAAATAGATTCATAATCAAAATCTGATAATAGTAATTCTCTTAATCGTTTTTCCCTTTGGATATTCTCATTATTGAATACTTCTGCCCACATCTCTTGTGCAAGAAAACCACCCCAGTTATTTGAAAACCCAGCTCCAGTTAGCAGTATATGTTTTGGATATTTGTTCATTTATTTTAATTTACTCAAAAAAGTTTTAAGTATTTACTGATTTTGCATTATAGTTTCTTTGTGAAATTTCATATAAAATCCAATTTTTGAGGAAAATAGTGACTTTCTAATTTTGAGGACAGGATAAGAAGCACCTACTCCATCATTTTGAGTATTTCTTTTCCTCAAGTTCTTTTTCCTTACGGAAAAAAAAATAGGGACATTTGTAATCTTTGAATGAAAGTGTCCCCATTTCCACACCTAACTGCGTAACAGTTTCTTTGTCCACTGATATGGACAAGATTTATACAAAAATAATAAACTTTGTGAACAAAATCTCACCACAAACCTAATTGAACAAATTACTTGCTTTCCCCTTTTTTACAGGCAACTTCACTAAGTTTATGTGGTTCTGTTCTATATATATCAAATTCAGTGATGTTATCATGTGTTATTCCAATTTGATATTCTATTCCTCCCCTGTGTTGAGGACTTAAATATTTATTACTTTTTACTTCTTTTCTTGATAATACCCAATAAATTATTCGGTCGACCCAAACACCTATAAAGATAAATACATCACACATATCTACTTTTATCTGTTGAAAATTCATCCAAAATGGTTCTTTTGAGTCATAGCTCAATGCTTTTTCAGTTAAACTACCTCTTTTTTCCGTGTTGATTGCTCTACAGGCTTTTACTTCTACCTTTACACCATCAAGCCATAAATCATATTGTCCTTCGTAAGCAGGGTCAAGTTCTTTGTTAGGTTTTTTAAATCCATTATCTATATCTATAATGTGAGAATGTCCCCATATTTCTCCAAATACACGAGGAGAAATGCTAAAAAGTTCCAAATACGGATTAGAAGAAACATATTCTTCTCTTAATTTTTCATATTGGTCAAATGTGATAATTTTTTTATCAAGCAAAAACATTAAAATATATTCATATTCATTAAAGGGAAAAACTGATTTTAAACTTCCTAATCTTGCATTAAGAAATTTACTATTTTCAGGTTTTAAATTTTTGATTAAGTTTTCTAAATATTGTCTTAATTGTTTCAAATCCATCTTTTATTTTCTGATTCGTTCCCTATTTCAGGAAAAGGATTTCGCCATTGCCAACCAGTTTTTCCTGTTTTTCGAAAGTTTTCTAATCTTCTGATGGTAATTTCAGCAAATATGGGGTCAAGGTCAAATGTATACACTTTTCTTTTCAATTTTTCTCCAGCAATTAAGGTAGTCCCTGAATGTGCGAAAAAATCCGTAATCAAATCCTTTTCATTACTTCCTGATAAAATTATTCTCTCAATTGCTTTCAGAGGTTTTTGTGCATAACATCCCGGAACATTTTCTTCCATCCTGTAAAATACTTGTTGAATATCTACCCAGACATTGCCTGCTCTTATATATTTTGATTTACTCCGCTCAAAGTTTTCTGTAATTCTACCATTGACTTCCTTATAATATCCCCTCAATATTTTAGGAATATCTGTATATTCAGCATTCACATTAAATTCAGGATTGCCTTTTACATAATGAAGAAGTTCCTGCCTAACCCACATCCAATTTTTTTGTGTTCCATACCCTCTTTGATTTCTTAATGTAATAAAATTTTTAGGTTTTAATTCTTTAATTTTTCTCATCATTATGATAAAATCAGGTAATGGTTGAAAATTATCTTTGTAATCAGCACCTATCCATATATAAAGATGTGCATCTTCATCCATAATTGTAATTGCATTTTTTACCCATTTCTCAGAAAATTCTAAATATTTCTCTAAACTTATTTTAAATAGATTATTTGTATTTGCGTTTCCCACTGCTACATTATAAGGAGGGTCATTAACAATCAATTTTGCTTTTTCACACCCTGATATTTTTTTTATATCATCTAACTTTGTAGCATCTAACACCCCAACTTTGTGTCCTTTTACTTGGTCTTCCCATATCTCACCGTACCCTAATCTGCAAAACGGTAGAATTTTTTCTTTTAACTCTCCGTGAAGGTCTAACCGTGCTAATTTTTCTTTAGTATCGTCTTTTTGTTCTTTTTCAGGTAGTAGCACCGTATTAAATAAGTTTAAATTATTCATTACACTTTTCATAATATATCTACCTCGTATTTTATATCAGAATTATATAAAATCTTTTAGCAAAAAGCAAGGGAAACTGGGATGCTTCTAATTTTGGGGACAGGATAAGAACCATAGGGGGAAAATGTGGACGGTTGTACTAGCTCAATAATTCGGTAACTTTTTGGAGTTTGTCAAAAGGGGTTAAGTAATTTAATCCTCCGTGCATTCTCAAGTGATTGTATTCAAACAAAAAGTTTCCTAAGTTCAAGATAA